>Ga0206130_10000019_pt1 | contig 273440 bp, 252 predicted proteins | sample Helgoland_Spring_9_FD_148637 | JGI IMG/M metagenome (GOLD analysis project Ga0206130, IMG submission 148637) | Pelagic subsurface seawater microbial communities from Kabeltonne, Helgoland, North Sea - Helgoland_Spring_Bloom_20160512_1 | ecosystem: Environmental > Aquatic > Marine > Epipelagic...
ACTCCGCCGTGCGGGCCTATGGACAAACCTACATCCCGAAAAATGGCGCACTTTTACTCCGACCAAAATCTGCCAAATGGTGCACTGTTGCTCCGGCGACTGGTGCAGTTTTAGTCCGGCGTTGACACTTACACAGAACATGGAGTGGTCCATTCGTTTAGGCACAGTTTTAGGGATCGATTACGTGCTGCAGGAGTGGATACAGAGCTAACAGACCAGTTGGGTGGTTGGGCAATGTTGTCAGTTGGGCAGGGTTATGGTGAAGGGCATTCGTTGGAACAGAAGTATGAAGCAATGGATCGCATAGTGTTGTAATCACATCATCTGAAACAAAATATTGCTTGCAAATTAGTGTTATACACGATGCACTTGAAGTTAATTTGGTACCCAAGGCCGGTATCATTTCTCTTCATAGGCACCATATACAAACTGACCTAAGGAATATCAGTACCTTACGTGATTGCAGTTCATAATCAAGCATCATGTTTATGATACCCAGTTTGATACCACAGCAATCCGTAGTCACTGTACGTGCCCTTAGGTCCAACGTTGGACTTACGCAGGCATCACTTCCATGGGTAGGGTCATGTATTGTGTCTTGCACTACACTTGATCGCACTGTGCATGAGTTTTCAGGTCCGATGTCGGACTTATGTAGCCATCCTACCATGAGTAGGGTTATTTACCGTACCGTGCACTGTACGTGTCAATTGCTATGCGTTTGTACTGGCCTGACTAGGCATGGTCAGAAGGTGTAATCCTTATCGTTACTAGTACAGGGGAAGTGATGGGGTGATGGTGATATACATATGCCTGTTGTTAAGCATCTGTATGCTCTTATCCATGGCAGTACGTACTGTACGTGTGGAATGCTTACAGTGACCCTACCCCCGTAGATGTGTGTGCGCTCATGTGCTGGACAGTTACCTATTGCATGGGGGATGCATGGGCCAGTGGGGGTGGCTACGTTAGTATGTATGGGCTCTGCAACAGATCAGGGTTTTAGGGAATGTATGGGTGTAGATTGACCGATGAAGCGAAAACAGCTGGCAGTTGCCTTGATTGATATGCAAAAATGGAATGGAGCTCAGGGTGCTTTCGCTTGCGTACACTCAATGCTTAGTTGTAAACTTTAGGCTTACTAGTGACAGAATCTGGGAATATTGAGAAAATAGATCGATGATAAATAGGTTAGTGCCATCTCGAGTGAATGCAAAGTCAAGGAGAGCTCCGTGTATCAAAAAAATGCAATCTATCTAACATCGGCTTTACTTCTATTTGGCTGCATGGATACGCAGAAACAAAGTAATAAAACTGACGCTGGGCCTTCCATAGAAAAAAAACAGCAAGAGGCTCCCCAAAAGGGAATTACATTTAAAAAAAACGCCGACGGTAAATATGAATACGTTGGCCGTGACCTTCCCTTATTCCCTTGGAAAAAAGATATCGGCCCTTCTGATCCTAACTCTACCTCAAGTGAGCCCAATAGAAACAAATCAAAGCTGGCTGAAGTTTTTACAGTTAAGTGGCCATGGGAAAAAACAAATAAAGATTTGAATAATGAAAAACCTGAGGAAGTCGAAGCTGATGTCAGTGCTTTAGAAGCTGAAACGGATATTAATTTGGTAGACGTTGAAACAGAATCGACTTCTGAGAAAAGCAAATCAAAATTGGCAGAAATATTTACAGTTGTATGGCCATGGGAAAAAAATAAGAACTGAGAATCCCACCAATAGAAATTGTATTCTTTTTAGGATGAGTGTTGTTAATGGGCCATCCTGTTAAATAATAATTGTGAGGTGCCCCTAGTTTCCTAGACACCTGCTTTGTTCAACTTATATCGTTTTTTTCATAATCGACCGGCGACAGCATACCGTTGTTAGTGTGCTTGCGATTTGGGTTGTAGAACATCTCGATATAATCGAACACATCTTGCCTCGCTGCGTCACGTGTGAGGTATGTTTGAAGGGCTACACGTATCATTGGGATAGCTTAACCAAATGCGAGGCAGTAATGGAACCAGGATATTGTTCAGATCAGTGATTGTCGGGAACGCAATCCATCTGAACCCTTATCGTTACCAATACACGGAAGTGATGGTAGGTCAGTTGTATATCACCATCACCCCATCACTTCCCCTGTACTAGTAACGATAAGGATTACACCTTCTGACCATGCCTAGTCAGGCCAGTACAAACGTATAGCGATTGACACGTACAGTGCACGGTACGGTAAATAACCCTACTCATGGTAGGATGGCTACGTAAGTCCGACATCGGACCTGAAAACTCATGCACAGGGCGATCAAGTGCAGTGCAGGACACAATACATGACCCTACCCATGGAAGTGATGCCTGCGTAAGTCCAACGTTGGACCTAAGGGCACGTACAGTGACTACGGATTGCTGTGGTATCAAACTGGGTATCATAAACATGATGCTTGATTATGAACTGCAATCACGTAAGATAATGATATTGCTTATTTAAGTTTGTATATGGTGCCTATTAAGAGAAATGATACTGGCCTTGGGTACCAAATTGAAGCAGACCAAAACGGCCTTAAGGTAATTAACCTACCGATAAAATTTCCATAAGTATCTTTTTCCAAGTATTGGGCTGGAGATAGTGTTGACCAAATTACTGACCAAAAGAGTTCCCTACACGTTTAATCTGTCTGGGTATTACTACTTCTCAAGGCCCAGTACCTAAGAAACAGTTGAATATAAGTAATATAATGTAATTTTACATTTATTTTCAGCACTTTATTGTATAACTGTACATGTCGGTAAGCAGTATACCGGCCATTAATTACTACTACATATTTCACGTCTTTACTCAACAATAAGACCTTAAATAGAGGAGCTTTATTATGAGTGCTCCCTTGAATTACGATGTCCAAGAAGACCTTAGTGCTAAAGCTAATTGCCCTTTTTCAGACGATTGCGTGCTGAATGGGCCTAAACTCTGTCTGGCTATTGGCCGGATAGGATCCAGCCGGCTGCTTTTTCGGCGATCATCAGGGTGGGGGAGTTGGTGTTGCCGCTGGTGATTTTGGGCATGATGCTAGCGTCGACAACTCTCAGACCTACCACACCTTTAACCCTTAAATGTGGATCAAGCACGGCTGTTGCGTCATTGTTCTGGCCCATTTTGACGGTTCCGACCGGATGGAAGATGGTGTTGGCGATATCTCCGGCTAGTTTTGCCAGCTCCGCATCGCTTTGGTGCTGGATGCCGGGTTTGAACTCCTCAGGTTGATAGCTCTGCATTGCAGGTTGTCCCATGATCTGCCGTACCTGCCGCAGGCTGTCGGCGGCGACTTTGCAGTCATCCTCGGTGGTTAGGTAGTTTGGTGATATTTTGGGCGCGTCGCGGAAATTGGCAGACCCGATGCGCACGTGGCCGCGGCTGCTAGGGTTGAGGTTGCACACGCTTATTGTGACAGCTGGGAAGTCATGCAGATCTTCGCCAAAAGCTTCAAGGCTCAGGGGTTGGACGTGATATTCCAAATTGGCATGTGGCCGGCTGGGATCGGAGCGGGTGAAGGCCCCCAACTGACTCGGCGACATGCTCATAGGGCCGGAGCGTTTAAACAGGTATTCTGCACCAATCTTTGCCTTGCCAAATAGGCTGTTTGCCAGGGTGTTTAGGGTGCGTGTGCCATTCACTTTGAAAACCGCACGAATTTGCAGATGATCTTGCAGATTTTCACCCACGGGTGCATCCACCACAACCTTGATCCCATGGAATTTGAGCAATGCCGCGGGGCCAATTCCTGACAGTTGTAAAATTTGCGGTGAATTGACTGCACCGGCTGAGAGAATGACTTCGCGTCCGGCCAAGACCACTTTGGACTGGCCTTGATGCTGGACAACCACACCAGAGCAGCGCAGGGTGCCATTCGCTTCGGTAAGAAAGGTGAGCGTCTCTACCTGTGCTTCTGTCCAGACTGTAAGATTGGGGCGCGACTGAACGGGCCGCAAAAAGGCTTTAGAGGTGCTCCAGCGCCAGCCGGATCGTTGATTGACGTCAAAATACCCAACGCCTGCATTGTCGCCGCTGTTAAAATCCTCAGTCTTATTAATGCCCATCTCAACGGCTGCATCTGAAAAGCTGTCGAGCACATCCCAGCGCAGGCGTTGCTTTTCGATCCGCCATTCGCCACCGTGTCCGTGCATGTCGGAAAAGCGACTGTTGGATCCGGTAAGTGGGTCAGCGCCTTTGTCGAGCCGGTAGTGATCCTCATGGGCCTTGAAGGCCTCTAATGCGTTTTGCCAGTTCCAAGAGTCATCTCCGGTGATCTTGGCCCAGTTGTCATAATCACGGGCTTGGCCGCGCATGTAAATCATTCCATTGATGGATGAACAACCGCCAAGAGTCTTGCCGCGCGGATATCTTTGGCTGCGGCCGTTCAGGCCTTTTTCAGGCTCTGTGGTATACATCCAGTCGGTGCGCGGATTGCCGATGCAATAGAGGTATCCCACTGGAATATGAATCCAAGGATAGCTGTCTTTCTGACCCGCTTCGAGCAAAAGCACATGGTTGCTTGGATCTGCGCTCAAGCGATTTGCCAGCAAGCACCCCGCTGAGCCACCGCCAATTATGATGTAATCAAACGCGGTGTTTTCCAGGGGCATAGCGGCTCTCTTTTGTGCTTTTGGTACAGAGTGTGTGTGAACTTAGGCAGAGTCAATAACGTCCAATGGTGCTCTGTTAATATTGCGGGCTATCTGTGATTTAATGCCAATTGATCCGGGGAAAGTCGGATTTAAGTTCTTGTTAAAAAGAAATTTTGCAGATCCAATTTGGGGCTTAACATCAGGGCATGTTGTGCACAAAGCAGGAAATAAAAACTGCTTGAACCTAACGCTTCGCCGCTACATTGTGGTGTCAAAGGTGGTTAACTTCTGGCTGCTGCGTGCAAGATATCAAAACGAAAGCCAAATCATGTCTGATCAAATAAGCGCTGGTGTAACTGTTCATAATCTATGGCCGACTCAACTGACCCGGACAAACCTACCGGGGGCAGAACACGCGAATATGGTGCTGAAAAAGCTGATCGTGGATCAAGATGCGGTGCAAGAGGATGTGACGGGCCAGTATTTGTCGCAAAATCTAATGGCCCTAGAGCATCCGGCGATCAAATGGCTGGCCACTTGCATTGACCGTGCTGTTTTAGACTACAGCAGAATCTCAAACATTGACTATAGTTTTGAATGGCACGTCCAAGCTTGGCCAAATGTCAACGTCAACGGTGATTATCACAATCTTCACAATCATCCGCATTCTTGGTTGTCGGGCACCTATTACGTGAATGTGCCGGATCAATCAGCGGTGAAAATGCACCGCACGGATTTGAACCCGGCCGAAATTAGCTTTTTTGATCCAAGACCTCAGGCCAATATGAACGCTGTTAAAGGCGACGGGCAATGTAATCCGGAGTTCAGAACATTGCCAAAGAATGGCGACCTATTGCTTTGGCCGTCTTTTTTGCACCATCTGGTGCATCCAAATTTGGTGGATGATCCGCGCATATCGATTTCATTTAATGTGATATTTAAAAATCCGACCAGCCATTTTTAGAGCGCTGGTTTGTAGGTAAAAATGCGCCTCGTGGGCGCATATTTTTATAATAACAGCAATTTTAGTGGCTGTGGCCGTGGTCTTCTTCGTCTAACGACCCATGAATCGCGAATTGGTCTAAGCCAGCGTCTTGGGATTCGATCATACGAAAACTTTCTTTCACTCCGGACTCCGTCAAATCGCGTGCGACCGTCAGCAATGTGTTGGGGTCTTGGTCGTTGCACAGCTCTACCATATGAGCCAATTCGTCTTCCGCCACTTGAGCGGCGGCTTCCAGCGAGGGCGCGCCATAAATTTGAACAAAATGTTGCGCCAGTGCCTGTTTGATGGCTTCGTATTCCATGGGTTCAACCTTTGTCACCGCAACAAAGGTGACCCGCCCAAAAGTCTCAGCTCCCAGCCATCCATTGGAAAAGGCTTGGCGCGCTTTGCCTGTCAGGTCCGCTTCAGACCAATTTGAAAACTCAAACCCGCCCGATATGCACCATTCGCCGGTGCGCGCTGAAGAGTGAAAGACGTTCATGTCGCTTTCGTCAAAATGGATTGCGCGCGCTAGCATCATATTAGGTGCCCTCCAGCAAATAGGTCAGGGGGATAAGATGGGTGGTGTCAGCCGCCCGGATCAACATCCCAAATTGTTCATCTACCCCAAGAAATGTGCCTGAGATCTCATTCATCGTTATATCTTCGCCAATGCCATGCGACAGGCCGCGCCAGTCTTTATGCAGGGCTTTTACACCGTCTTCGGTCCAAGTGTTGATCCCGACCAATGTGTGCTTCACCCAAGACTCCAGCAGCTCCATTGCGTTTACATCCGCACAGCCTTCTGCGTAAAGCGCAGTTTGTTCAGGGATGTCGCCTGGTGTATCGGTTTCTGGCCAAAGTGGCAGCTCAAGGCCTATCACCATCCAATCTGGCTCAGCCTTCGGATTGGAACTCGAGGCTGCAACCCGCAGCGTGCCGCAACTGGCACCATTGATCCGAAGGCCGCCGGCCCATTCAAGATGGACAGCCACTTCAGGTGGTCCGAGGGCGCCCAAGGCATTTTGAAACCCAACCCCGCAAAGCGGCAGCATCGCCATAGCATCAACCAGCTCGACATCGGGCGCAAAAACTAGGGCTGCGCGCAGCAAGTTTGCCCCCAAATCATGGACCACCAACCCTGCATCACAGCCACGGGCCGCCTCGGCGCAGGCCTTATCAAAAGGATTAACCTGGCCTTCAACAGCCAACCCGCTAAACAGTGGAGGAAAGCTGGGCGTATTCATGCCTGACCACTTTCAATCAGATTTTTTGCCAGGGTGCGGAAGGCTTGGGCTTGCGATGAATTCGGCTTTGAGACTACAATCGGTGCGCCGCCATCAGCGGCGATGCGAATATCAAGGTGCAGTGGAATTTCTGCCAGCAAAGGCACACCGAGTTTTTCGGCTTCCGCCTTCACGCCGCCATGGCCAAAGACATGCTCTTCATGACCACATTTTGAACAAATATGCGTGCTCATGTTTTCGATCATACCAATAATTGGCGTCCCAAGCTGATTGAACATGTCTATGCCCTTGCGCGCGTCCATCAGGGCCACATCTTGAGGGGTGGAGACGATGATTGCTCCGTCCACATGGGATTTTTGCGCCAAGGTCATGTTCACGTCGCCGGTGCCGGGTGGAAGATCTACAATCAATACATCCAAAGCTCCCCACTGAACCTGTGTGAGCATTTGTTGCAAGGCTCCCATCAGCATTGGGCCACGCCAAACCACGGCCTGATCTTCATTGGTCATAAGGCCGATGGACATCATAGTGACGCCAAAGTTTCGTAGCGGCAAGATGATCTTGCCATCGGGGCTTTGTGGTCGGCCTGAGACGCCCAACATACGAGGCTGCGATGGGCCGTAAACATCGGCATCCAACATGCCAACCCGGCGACCTTCGGCCGCCAGAGCACAGGCCAAATTTGCTGCCACAGTCGATTTGCCAACGCCGCCCTTGCCCGAGGCAACTGCGATAATCCGATCGACACCGGGGATTTTTTCTGGGCCTGCGGGCTCGGCCTTGCGCGCTGGCTGCAGGTTTGGGGGGGCTGTGGGTTGGCTGTGAGCAGTCATCACGATTGAGACCGATGTGCAACCAAGTGCCGTCAGCTTTTCTTCCGCTTCGGCTTTTGCAGGCATGAAAGGATCTGGGGTACTAACCTCCATCACAAAGCGCACAGCACCTTCGGTGACGGTTAGGGCGCGTACCAGTCCAGCTTCGACCAGATCAACTCCAGACGGCGCTTGGATGGTTTTTAGGCAAGCAAGAACCTCTTCACGGGATATAGACATTTAAATACCTTCAATCTTGCCGGTGACGACATGTTCGAAATCCATACCTTCAACGGTGAGAACTACCTTGGCGGTGTAGGTTTTTCCAGATGTATCACTGGCGCTGCGCATGGCTTCTTCAATAGCTTGCTGGGATGTCACACCAACCTGTTTCAAAAATTTACGCATCGACATGTTAAAGTGTTCACTCATCGTACAGTCCTTTAATTTGCTGTATGTGTTGACGTTTAGACCCTAGCGACCCTAGTTTGTTTTGCAAGGTGGTGCAAAAGTAAGGATGGGTGGCATGTTTCGAAAAATTATATTGGTGGTGGCTTTTATCGCTGGCCCAGCTTGGTCGGAAAACAAGAGCTTCGACTTGCAAGTTCCTGATATTTTGATTGAATCTGGTTTTATAAAACACCTCTTGCCACGGTTTTCTTTGAAGACTGGTATCCGCATTACCCCTGTATCTGAGAGCGCAGATGCGGCTTTCGGAGCTTATGGGGTGGCCGTGTTTAGGCAAGGTGAAAAAATCTGGCATCTTGAAAAGGTTGATGGTGTTTATACGGATCGGTTTGCGCAATGGCTGTTGTCTGACATCGGCAAGCGCACCATTGAGGGGTTTACACAAGACGGTGAGTCGCTGTTTTTTGCGGATGTCGGAGTTGCGCTTGAGGCGCAGATTATCACCATAACCGGCGACGCAGGCCAGGGTGAGGTGGTGAGTCTCAAAAAATGCGGGCGATGCCACGTGATCAACGCCAGTAACCGCATGAAGGCCATCGGTTCGACCCCGTCCTTTGCTCTGATGCGCACGTTTCCAGATTGGAAAAATCGGTTTGAGGCCTTCTTTACGCTTAACCCCCATCCCGCATTTACGCAGGTTAAGGAAGTGACCGAACCGTTCTCCGCAAAGCTGCCGTCGCCCATTGTCCCCATAGAGGTGACTCTGGAGGAGATTGAGGCCATCGTGGCCTATGTTGCTGGTATTGTTCCAGCATCTTTGGGCGCGCCAATGCAATCTCAGTGATCCTTGCGCTTCGAAAAATAATCGTCTGATGTACGCACTCGAGGGCGTTCACCGCCCTGAAATGGGTTGTCGGTTGAGTGGTATTGCGCCTGAACGCGGCAATTGTCGCACATCTGGATCATTTTGACCGCTGCAGGATTGGCAAACATAGCGTGCTTGCCCGCAAGCTTTTCGGTAATTTTCTCAACGGTTGACTTCACACCGAATAGGGATCCGCATTGGACGCAGGCAAAGGGCTCTTCCTCGTGCATAACCTGTTGGGTGAATGCAGCATCGGTCAGATCCATCTGGGGCCTTAAGGTGATCGCCTTTTCAGGACAAATAGTGACGCACAAACCGCATTGCAGACAGGCATCCTCTTGGAAGCGCAATTGTGGTAAATCCTCATTGTCTCCCAAGGCGCCAGAGGGGCAGAGCGAGACGCATGATAGGCAGAGGCTACAGGCGTCTGTATCCACTAATATAGCACCATAAGGCGCGTTTTCAGGCAGTTCTACCACAGTGGCCTCTGGTTGCAGCGCTTTGGCGGCCAATCTGGCCACTTGGCGGCGGGTGCCCATGGGCAATATTGGATCGCAGGCTATCGGAGCGGCTGTTTCTTTATAGAGCATCTCCGACATCGCGTCAGGATCACCCGGTTGCAAAAGATGAATGGTGTCGCGACCGGATAGGGCGGTTGCCAAGGCAATTTGACCCTCGATCACGTCCAATTCGGACTTTGGAAAGGCCAAGATATTAACTTCACCAAATCCGCAGGCCAGCGCGGCCATGATTTCTGCATGGCCAAAGCCGGACAGGGCATCAGTTTCTAGCGGAATTACGTCAGAGGGTAAACCCCGACCAAACCGCGCCGCAAGGGCAATCATTTCTACGCCCGTTGCGCCGTCATGCACCAACAGCCGCGGATTTTCTCCGCCAGCTTGAGTGTAGGTGGAGGCTAGGGTGCTCAATCTGCGAAATATTGTATCGACTGGCGGTGCGTCATAGCTGATGGCTCCTGACGGACAAACCGCTGCGCATGATCCACAGCCGGCGCAAATCATTGGATCAATTGTCACATGTTCTCCGGCTGATAAAATCGCGCCAGTCGGGCAAACGTTGAGACAATTTGAACATGCGGGCTGCTCGGCTCGTTTATGAGCACAGAGACTTTCTTCCAGCCTTACATAGAGAGGTTTTTCGAAGGTGCCGATCATTTGAGATGCTGCAAAAACGGCCTTGGCAACAGACGGCGCATGCGTTGGGTCTGCGCGCAGATACCCGTCACGCTTTTCGTGCGCCGGAAACATCGGGTTTTGGCCGCTGAGGTCCACAATTATATCGCACTGAGACGCCGCGCCATCCTGCGGCGGCGTGAGATTAAATGTACCGCGTCCTCCGACGATAACTTGCTGTAACCTATCAATTTTTAAGGTAAATCCACCAAGGGCACCGGTGGCGTTTCGCACTAAGCCTACAACGCAATCAAACCTGCGATCCATCGGCACATGCTCGGCATTTGACACCAAAACTGTAACGGCCAGAGTTTCGCATAAATCGGCGGCGGCTTGCAGCACGGCATCGACGCCAGAGGAGCCTGAAATGATCAAGCAAGTGCCTTCAGAAATGATATCAATCGACTTGCCCATCTGGCCGGCGAAGGCCGTTAATCCGGCCTCTGCTACCAATGCCGCCATCTTTGGTGAAACATTGCCTTCGCCCCATCCAGCTCGGTCGCGTAGGTCGACAAAGGCTGGAGTGTCCACCTCTAGCTCTTCAGCCAATTCTTCGAACCTTTGACGTTCCTGTTGGCAGGCAATAATCACATCGCCTCCGGAAATCTCTTTTGCGGCTAAGTCGATTTGACCTTCGCAGAGACTGGTGTAAATCCTGGAACAGGTCATTCCCGAAACTTCAGAAATGGCTGCAGCGTCTACCGTTTGAGAGCCCAGGCAATCACACAGAATAAGTTTTTTCGCCAATTTGATTCTCCTCGACGCGGGCCAAAACAGCAGCGCTTAAACTACGTTAAACGTGATTTGATTGCTTCGTAAACCGCATTTGTTTGGGTAGGGGTTCAGACCGCTAAATGCTGCGGCTGCGAAATAAATATTTTTTGAGTATACGATATTTATGACTTTAGCGCATTTTTGGGCCTCCAAATTGCGATTTGTATCCAGTATACCAATAATAGAGATATACCGCGTTGCAGCAATTTGCTTTTTTTAACTAAACGTCAGAAAAAATGACTTTGCGTCTATGCAAAGGTCATTCATAGTATTTCTAAGAAACAAGCGCAGTGGGTGAAAATTGAGCATGGCCGTTGAAAAATCTGTATCGATATCTTTGGGGATTGTTATCCGCAAGGTGCCTGGCGTGACGCGCTGGGTCGATCATGTTTGGAAGGCCGTTGCTGTTTTGCCCGGAGCGGGTGCGGCTGATTGGAAAGAGCTGCGCCGCGATGGCGACGCCATCGAATATCATGCGGCAACGGTACCGCTTGAATTATTCAGGACAGATACTGAAGCTTACCTGCACGGCTTGTCGACCAAGATCCCTGCGATTTATGTTGTGATGCGCGAGAGCGAAGGGGCTGATCCTCTAGATGTGGTTTTGGCCACTGCATCCCCATACGAAGCTCAAGACTATGCTGACACGGGTGAGGAGCTCGTCGAGAAAGTGCCAATGCCTGAGGGTTTGGTGGCTTGGATACGGGATTACGTAGAGCAGTACCATGAAGATGAAGTGTTCATAAAACGTCGTCGCGACAAAAGTCGTGTAGATCGTGAGGAAAATGGCATCGGCGATGCTCGTATTCGCCAAACCTCCGATGTCTACCGTGCACCCTCCGCAAAGGAGACAGTGCATTGAGCGGTGAAAAAGATTTCTGGGCCCGCCGTAAGGCGAAGGTGGAAGCTGAAACACTAACTGAACAAGCCGCAGTTGAACAGCTTGTATTGGCAGAACAAAATGCAGTGTTGGAAGAGAAAACTGATGCAGAGTTGCTTGAGGAGTTAGATTTACCTGATCCTGACACATTGGTAATGGGCGATGATTTTTCAGTATTCATGTCCAAGACCGTGCCGGATCGAATCCGGCGCCGCGCGCTACGCATCCTGTGGCGTTCCAATCCGGTCTTAGCAAATGTTGACATGCTAGTGGATTATGGCGAGGACTTTACCGATGCGGCCATGGCTGTTGAGAATATCCAAACCGCATATCAGGTGGGCAAGGGCATGTTGAAACATGTCCAAGAAATGGCCCGTCAGGCTGAAGAACGTGAAAACCCGACAGAACCTGAGGTTTTGGAGGAAGAGGTTGAGGACGAAGCAGAGACGCTCATGGCGGTTTCTGAATACGATGCTGAAAGTGCCGAGGCTGTCGAATTTTATGCTGAGCTGGAAGAGGAGCAGGTGGATTTGTTATCCCCATCACCGCGTCGGATGAAATTTGTAATTGAGGAGAATGCTGCGTGAACGTTGCTCAAGAAATTAAAGTCGCTTCAGAGGATCGTTTGCGCGCTGACCTTTATAACTTTCTTGGCTTGATGCTGTCTGGACCACCGGATCAGCTACTGATCAATCAATGCGTTGGTCTGTCTGGAGATGATGGTGAGCTTGGCAAAGCCATAAGCAGCCTGTCGCGGGTCGCTCGGGTATCAAAGCCTAAGAAAGTTGAAAGCGAGTTCAACGCATTGTTTGTGGGCTTGGGACGTGGTGAATTACTGCCCTATGCCAGCTACTACCTTACTGGATTTCTCAACGAGAAACCACTCGCTACGCTGCGCACGGACATGTCAACACGCGGCATGGTGCGCTCGCCAAATGTGTTTGAGCCGGAAGACAATATTGCCTCATTGATGGAAATGATGGGTGGGATGATCGTAGGACGCTTCGTAGCGCCGGTAGATTTGAACGACCAAAAACTTTTCTTCAACCGGCATATAGCACCTTGGGCGGGGCATTTCTTTTCCGACCTTGAGGGGGCGAAAAACTCGATCCTCTATGCCTCGATAGGCAGTGTGGGTCGTGCTTTTATCGAGATTGAACGCGAAGCGTTCAGAATGACTGCGGCTTAGTTTGTCGCAAAAACTTGGCGAACGTTCCGCCATTAACCAGGAGGGAGACATCCCAATGAGTAAGAAAACCGAAGACGGCACAAGTCGCCGCGATTTTCTAAAGATTGCTGGAACAGCTGCACCCGCAGCTGTTGTGGCAATTGCTTCAGGCGCAAATGCGGCTGAAGCTAGCACAGCTGACCTGTCGTCAGACATGATGCAAGACACGGCGCATACTCGCGCTTACCTCAACAGCGCCCGCTTTTAGTTCGCTGTTTCACTATACTAACCCCAGACGACTGGTTGCGTGACGCCCGACTGTCTGAGTTCAAAAGTTAACCAAGCAAGCAAGGGCATAGCCCAAGTGAGCCGGGGAGGAATAAAATGTTAAGGAAAAAGACCAACGGGGTTGCGAGACGCTCCCAACGGACTGGAATCCTATCTGACGTTGCAGAGAAATCTGTCGACCGACGCGCGTTTCTGCGCGGAAGTGGTTTGGCGATTGGTGGCCTTGCGGCCATTTCAGCAACAGGTGGTTCAGTTACCCAAGCTTCAGCAGCATCCGCTGTAGATGGTGCCGTACAGACGATTAAGTCTGTTTGTACCCATTGTTCAGTGGGTTGCACTGTCATCGCTGAAGTCAGCAACGGAGTATGGACGGGTCAAGAACCCGGCTGGGACAGCCCATTTAATCTAGGTGCACATTGCGCCAAAGGTGCTGCGGTGCGCGAGCACGCACACGGCGAACGTCGCTTGAAATACCCGATGAAAAAAGAGGGTGGAGAGTGGAAACGCATCAGCTGGGAGCAGGCGATCGATGAGATCGGCGACGGTATGATGAAAATCCGCGAAGAAAGCGGACCGGATTCAGTCTATTGGCTGGGTTCTGCGAAACATAGTAACGAACAAGCTTACATGTTCCGTAAATTTGCGGCTTATTGGGGTACAAATAACGTTGACCACCAAGCCCGTATTTGTCACTCGACCACAGTTGCCGGTGTTGCGAATACATGGGGCTATGGCGCCATGACAAACAGCTACAACGACATCCATAATTCAAAATCAATCTTCATCATCGGCGGCAACCCAGCCGAGGCGCACCCTGTGTCTTTGCTTCACCTATTGAAAGCTAAAGAGCAAAACAATGCACCTGTGATTGTTTGTGATCCACGCTTCACTCGTACGGCGGCTCATGCTGATGAGTATGTGCGTTTCCGTCCTGGTTCTGACGTGGCGCTGGTTTGGGGTATTTTGTGGCATATATTTGAAAATGGATGGGAAGATAAAGAGTTCATCCGCACACGTGTTTGGGGCATGGATCAAATCCAAGATGAAGTCCGCAAGTGGAACCCAGAAGAAGTAGAACGTGTGACAGGGGCTCCTGGTGAGCAGCTGCGCCGTGTTGCGCGGACCTTGGCCAACAACCGCCCTGGTACGGTAATTTGGTGCATGGGTGGCACACAGCACAGTAACGGTAACAATAATACACGCGCCTACTGTATCCTGCAGTTGGCACTTGGAAATATGGGCACATCTGGTGGTGGTACAAACATCTTCCGTGGCCACTGCAACGTTCAAGGTGCGACCGATTTGGGCGTACTTAGCCATACACTTCCTGGATACTATGGCCTGTCTGCAGGCGCTTGGGCTCACTGGGCGCGTGTTTGGGAGGAAGACGGGGACTGGCTTAAGGGGCAGTTCGATGTTGTAAAAGATGCGCAAGGCAAAGATAAGTCTCTTCAAAACCTTACTGGAATTCCGGTATCGCGTTGGATTGATGGTGTCCTTGAGGATCCGGACAACATGGATAATCCTGATAAGGTGCGTGCCATGGTGCTTTGGGGCCATGCTCCAAACTCACAGACCCGTCAGAAAGAGATGAAGACTGCGATGGAGATGCTGGATATGTTGGTCGTCGTTGATCCTTATCCAACTGTTTCAGCCATTTTGCACGATCGCACCGATGGTGTTTACCTGCTGCCTGCTTGTACACAGTTTGAAACACGTGGTTCCGTTACTGCTTCGAACCGCTCTTTCCAATGGCGTGATAAAGTGGTGGATCCGTTGTTTGAAAGCTTGCCTGATCATGTAATTATGGCCAAGTTTTTGAATAAATTTGGTTGGGCTGATCGTTTCTTCCGGAATATCGAGATGGAAGACCCAGAGACTCCTAATATTGAATCGGTTACGCGAGAGTTTAACCGTGGTATGTGGACAATCGGTTATACTGGTCAAAGCCCAGAACGCATTAAGATGCATATGGAAAATCAACATACGTTTGACCGTACGACACTTCAAGCCGTTGGTGGTCCAGCAGATGGTGACTACTATGGACTGCCATGGCCGTCTTGGGGCAGTGCAGATATGAAGCATCCAGGCACGCCAAACCTGTATGACTTGTCTAAGCGTGTTTCTGAGGGTGGTCTTACATTCCGCGCCCGGTTTGGTGTGGAACGTGATGGCGACAACATGTTAGCCGAAGGCGTATACAGCAAAGATTCAGATATAAAAGATGGATATCCTGAGTTTACAATGCAGATGCTGATAGATCTTGGTTGGGACAACGAGCTGACGGCAGCAGAACGGTCGGTAATCGACGGTATAGCTGGCGTAAAAACCAATTGGAAAACCGATCTTTCCGGTGGTATCCAGCGGGTTGCTATTGCGCATGAATGTGCGCCATTTGGTAATGCAAAAGCTCGCGCTGTTGTTTGGACCTTCCCGGATCCAGTGCCCGTCCACCGTGAGCCGCTCTACACCAACCGTCGTGACTTGGTTGAAGACTATCCAACATATGAGGATCGCAAATTCTATCGCCTTCCAACCATGTATGCTTCAATCCAGAAACAAGACTTTTCGAAAGAGTATCCGATGATCCTAACTTCGGGTCGTTTGGTAGAATATGAGGGTGGTGCAGACGAGTCACGGTCAAACCCATGGCTTGCTGAATTACAGCAGGATATGTTTGTTGAAATTAATACTCGAGACGCTAATAATCTCGGTGTTCGTGACGGCGTGCAGGTTTGGGTGGAAGGCCCCGAAGGAGCTAAGGTCAAAGTTATGGCCATGGTGACGGAACGGGTTGGCGAGGGCGTTGCGTTTATGCCATTCCACTTCGGCGGCCATTTGGAAGGTGTCGATCTTAGGGATAAGTATCCTGACGGGGCAGATCCTTTCGTTTTGGGTGAAAGCTCAAACACCGCTCAAACCTATGGCTATGATTCAGTGACCCAGATGCAGGAGACTAAAGCCACTCTCTGCAAAATCTGGACAGCATAAGGAGACCTGAGAAATGGCAAGAGCAAAGTTTCTCGTCGACGCTGAACGCTGCATTGAATGCAACGCTTGCGTCACCGCGTGTAAAAACGAGCATGAAGTTCCATGGGGCATCAACCGCCGGAAAGTCGTCACGATCAATGACGGCTCACCGGGCGAACGGTCGATTTCCGTGGCCTGCATGCACTGTTCCGACGCACCCTGTATGGCGGTCTGCCCTGTAGACTGTTTTTACCAGAGTGATGAAGGAATTGTTTTGCACTCCAAAGACCTCTGCATTGGTTGTGGTTATTGCTTCTACGCGTGTCCTTTCGGCGCGCCGCAGTTTCCACAAGCTGGCAACTTTGGATCACGTGGCAAGATGGACAAATGTACCTTCTGCGCCGGTGGCCCAGAGGAAAACCACTCCACAGCCGAATTTGCCAAGTATGGCCGCAATCGAATTGCAGAAGGCAAATTGCCAATCTGTGCCGAGATGTGTGCCACTAAGGCGCTTTTGGCAGGTGACGGCGACGTTGTCTCCGGCATCTACCGTGAACGGGTCGTGTCTCGTGGCTTCGGCTCCGGTGCTTGGGGCTGGGGTACAGCATACGACCAAAAAGGCGGCTAAATTTGGCTGTCTGAATATGTGAATAGGAAGGGCGATCTCGTTAGGTCGCCCTTTTCACCTAACAACCTCTGAGGAAACCATATGTTGCGTGCTTTGATTGCTTTGATTTTGACCCTGTCATTCCTATCAACCGCGAGTGCGCAAAGCGCCAACGCGCCTGATCGCAGCGCCACCGGGGGCGCACAGACCCTTGAGGATATTATGGCCCGCCAAAGCGGTGAGGCCGTGGACAACAGCTTTCGCAGCGATGCCACTGGCGACGCCAGCCAGGCCGCTGATATCACAAACCAGCTTGGCACCTTGGGCGGGAATTCCGATCCAGAACTCTGGCGTGCCCTGCGCTTTGGCTCTGCTGACATCACTGCCTCCAACACTGGCCCCGCCGCGACAGTCTTAATCCAAGACGGTGGCATGAGTTGGTTGAAATTTCGTTCAGGACCGCTGGCCACATATGGCGGCGCGCTCTTGATGGGCATGATTGCCCTGCTGGCCGCCTTTTTCATGTACCGTGGCCGCATTAAAATTGACGGTGAAAAGACCGGCCGCAAGATCACACGCTTTAAGGCAATCGAGCGCTTTGGCCATTGGTTGCTCTCAGGATCTTTTATTCTGCTAGGTTTGACTGGACTAATTTCGCTCTTTGGTCGTAAGTTTTTGATACCCACCTTTGGGCATGACGCGTTTTCTTTTATCGCTGTTGGCTCCAAATGGGTGCACAACAATGTATCATGGGCATTTATGTTGGCGCTGGGGATGATTTTTGTCATGTGGGTTGCGGAAAACATTCCGCATCGAAGTGACATCAACTGGCTGCGTAAAGGTGGCGGCATCTTCTCAAAAGGGCACCCACCAGCGAAGAAGTTCAATGCCGGGCAAAAACTGATCTTTTGGTCTGTCATCGTTCTTGGGCTTTCAATCTCTGTGTCGGGCTTGTCGCTGCTGTTTCCTTTCGAGCTTAACATGTTTGCCGCGACCTTTGCGAAGGTCAATGCCACGGGCATTGGTGGATTGCTTGGGTTTGGGGAGCTACGTGAAACTTTGGCTCCCCACGAAGAAATGCAATATTCCCAGCTCTGGCACTCTATTGTCAGTTTTGTGCTGATGGCGATTATTATAGCTCATATCTATATAGGAACTGTCGGTATGGAAGGCGCTTACGATGCTATGGGCTCCGGTGAAGTCGAAGAGCAGTGGGCGCGTGAACACCATTCTCTTTGGGTAGAGGAAGTTCTTGGGGAAGAGGTTGTCGTGGCCAAGCCGGTAAGGGCTGTTAAAGCGCCTGCTTCGAAGGCAGCCAAGGCCACTGCTGCAAAGGCTGCTAAGACACCTGCTGCGAAGGCTGTTAAAGCGCCAGCTGCGAAGGTTGCTAAAGCGCCAGCTGCGAAGGTTGCTAAAGCGCCAGCTGTGAAGGCTGCCAAGGTGCCTGCTGTGAAGGCTGCCAAGGTGCCTGCTGCAAAAACTACTAAAGCGGCTGCTGCAAAGCCTAAAAAGGTGGCCGCGGCCAAACCCAAAAAGACTCCACCGGTAAAATAGGTTCGACCTTCGGACCGGTGGTCCGTAGAAAGACTGTGATTGACTGAATATCTACGCGCCGTCATGGTGCAAGGAGAGAATAAAATGAAAATTATGTTTGCAGCGTTTCTTGCCATTGCCGTTGTTGCGGTTGGGGCAAACCTTATTTTAAAACAAGCCGGATTTTCAAGCCAAGAGCGCACCTCTGGTGCGGCTGTTCGGCTGGATAACTGATCCAAACTCTCCGATTAGGACTGCTTTGTCATGAATGAAATTTGGGCCGGCGTACAAGAAGCTTTCCGGCTTATTTTCATTCTTGATGCAGATCTAATTGAAATAACTCTACGCTCTCTAGAGGTCAGCCTGACCGCTTTGGTGATAGCCTCCGCTTTGGCTCTTCCCTTTGGGACTTGGCTGGCAATTCGGAGATTTCGCTATCGTCGCTTTACGATTGCAGTGCTCAACGCGCTGATGGGCTTGCCCCCGGTGGTAGTGGGCTTGGTGGTTTATCTGCTGCTGTCACGCTCGGGCCCGTTTGGTGTTATGGGGCTCCTGTTCACCCCGACTGCCATGATCATCGCTCAGGTGATCATTATCACGCCTCTGATAGCCTCCATCACCCATCAAGCTATGCGCGAGCTGTGGTCGGAATATCACGACTTGCTGATCTCCTTAAACACAACCAAACGCCAGAGAGTAGTGGCTTTGATCTGGGATGGCCGACGCACCTTGATGACTGCGGCCTTAGCAGGTTTCGGCCGGGCGATTGGCGAGGTGGGCGCTATCATGATCGTAGGTGGCAATATTGACCATGCCACGCGTGTGTTGACCACAGCCATTGCGCTGGAGACCGGAAAGGGAGACTTTGCTTTGGCTTTGGGATTGGGTTTTGTGCTTATCACTCTGACATTGGTGGTTAACTTGGCCATTCATGCGTTGTCGCGTACAGAACAGGAGGGCACATGGTGAGACTGGCCATTTCTGTTTGCCTAGATTCTGTTGTGGTCAAACGCCGCGGTAAGACCGTGTTGGGACCCGTGGATCTCTGTTTACAAGCGGATGGCTTTACAATCGTTTTGGGGCCAAATGGGGCGGGAAAAACCACTTTGCTTAAAGTGCTTCACGGTGTTGAGCGTGTCTCACGTGGCTCCGTACAATGGTCCATTCCGAATGCGCAGGTGCGCGAGGCGCAGGCCTATGTGTTTCAAAGCCCGATCATGTTACGCCGATCCGTACGGCAAAACTTGGCCTATCCTTTGCAACTTATTGGTATTGATAAGGCCGAAATTGCCAGCCGGGTTGTAGATTGGGCTCAAAAAACCGGATTACAAGATGCGTTGGATTTCCCCGCACCGCGTCTCTCTGGGGGCGAAAAACAGAAATTGGCGCTCGGGCGGGCTTTGATCCGTATGCCCAAAGTGCTGTTTTTGGATGAGCCCTGCGCCAATCTGGATGGCCGCTCTACACGAGAGATCGAAGAGCTTTTATATGACGCAACAAAGGCCGGAACCCGTATTATCATGACCACGCATGATCTTGGCCAAGCTCGACGTTTGGCGGATTCCGTGTTGTTTTTAATGAATGGTGCCTTGCATGAGCATGGTGCGGCGTCAAATTTTTTTGCAGCGCCCTCCACATCAGAGGCACAGGCATTTTTGAATGGAGATATCATCGAATGATCCGCATGTTGTTTGCCCTTATTATGATCACCACAGCTGCCCAGGCCCAGACCCTGCGTTTGGCGGCAACAACCAGTTTTAACAACTCTGGGCTTTCGGATGTGCTTTTACCCGCGATCAAGATGGATACAGGCATTGATGTTCAATTGCTGGTGGTGGGTACGGGACAGGCGATCCGATTGGGGCAGGCGGGGGACGTAGACGCGATATTGGTGCATTCTAAAACTGCGGAGGAGGCCTTCGTTTCCGATGGCTTTGGCACCCACAGGCGCGAAATCATGTATAATGATTTTGTCCTGATTGGTCCCGTACAAGACCCTGCCATGATCAAAACTTCAGCTACCGCCACTCAGGCGCTTCAGCGTATTGCGACTGCTGAGGCCACATTTGTCAGCCGCGGCGATGACAGCGGCACCCATAAAAAAGAGTTGGCGCTTTGGTCGGAGGCGGCCCTTGAGCCGGAACAGTTCGGGGCATGGTACAAAGGTGTTGGTTCGGGGATGGGTGCCAGTCTAAACAGCGCCTCTGGGCTTGACGCCTATATCATGGCTGATCGGGCCAGCTGGTTGAATTTCGGCAACAAAGGCGGTTTGGGCTTGCTGTTTTCAGGCGATCCCAAGCTGTTCAACCAATATGCCTATCTCCCCGTTAATCCAGCTAAGCACGGCCATGTCAATGCTGAGGCGGCTGTGAGGCTTGAGCATTGGCTGACCTCCGGGCGCGCCAAAGATATCATCAATAAGTATACAATAAACGGTCAGGCGTTGTTCATCTTTAACAGCCAACCATAGGACCTCTGTATAGCTGTGAAGGTTTTGCTGCGAAACGATACCGATGGTGGCACGAGTTTCATTTATACTTTGGGTCTGATATCTGTAGCTGACCTGAACGACTGGGAAGTTTATCTCAGCGCAAGACCAGACTGGGTAACTTAAATTAGGTGCTACATTGAAACGTCACACTATGAACACTGCGGTTTCTTCGGCCTCTCGGCTCTCCGTTGCGCCGATGATGGCTTGGACAGATCGGCATTGTCGCTATTTCCATCGTTTGATGTCCAAGCAGGCTCTTCTTTATACTGAGATGGTGACAGCGCCTGCTTTGGTTTTGGGCGGGGCCTTAAGGCTGTTGGATTTCAACCCTGAAGAGCAGCCGGTAGCGTTGCAATTGGGGGGATCGGATCCTAAGCAATTGGGCCGTGCCACAGCTTTGGGCGCGGCGCATGGCTATGATGAGATCAACCTAAATTTGGGCTGCCCCTCGGATCGGGTGCAATCAGGCAGTTTTGGTGCCGTTTTGATGACAGAGCCGGATGTGGTGCGGGCCTGTCTGGAGCAGATGCTACAGGCCAGTGATTCCGAAGTGACCGTAAAATGCAGGATTGGGGTTGATGACCAAATCGCGCAAGAGACATTGCCTGAGTTTTTGTCCATGGTTCAATCCACAGGGGTGAAACGGGTTACAATTCATGCGCGCAAGGCGTTGCTTAAAGGTTTGAGTCCTAAGGAAAATCGTGACATCCCACCCTTAAATTACCCTTTGGTGCTGCAGATGAAACTGGCATTTCCCGGCTTGCATTTGAGCATCAACGGTGGCGTCAACAGTTTGGCCGCGGCGCAAGAGCATTTGAGCGCGGGCCTAGATGGGGCGATGATTGGGCGGGCGGCCTATCAAAACCCCTATGACATACTTGCACGCGTGGATTGTGATGTGTTTGAGGGCGATGCCGCGCCAAGCGCTGATGATATCGCTGAACAAATGATCTCTTATATTGAGGCGCATCTCCAACAAGGCGAGCGATTGCATCAAATCACTCGGCATATGTTTGGGTTGTTCGCGGGGCAAACCGGTGCGCGACATTGGCGCAGACGTTTGTCTGAGTTTGGCGGGAAGCATGGGTCAAACCTTGCGGATTATAGAATTTTGTTAAATGAAATGCGCGTGATCTTAGAACAACAACACGAATTGGAAGTTGGCTGATGGAAATAACCACGCTTTTGCCTGTGTTGGTGAGTTTGATTGTGATTGGTGCGTTTGCCGGATTTTTGGCCGGGCTTTTGGGTGTGGGCGGCGGCATTGTTTTGGTCCCATCTTTTTTCTATTCATTTCAATATCTTGGATTTGATGGCCCGCAGCTGATGCAGGTGTGTTTGGCCACATCATTGGCCACGATCATTGTGACCTCTATCCGCTCAACCCAAAGCCACCACAAAAAGGGTGCTGTGGACTGGCTAATTTTGCGGCAATGGGCACCGGGGATTGCTACTGGTGCAGTTTGTGGCGTTGTGCTGGCGGCCAATCTTGAGTCGGTGGTTTTGCAACTGATTTTCGGTGGTCTGGGGGCTGTGATTGGCCTGTATCTGGCCTTTGGAAATCAAGCTTGGGCACTGGCTGATGATATGCCAAGCGGCCCTCTGCGCTGGGTGTTAGGCACGATTTTAGGCGGATTGTCAGTACTTTTGGGCATTGGTGGCGGTTCGCTTGGGGTGCCATTCATGTCTTTACATCGCGTGCCGATACACCGCGCGGTCGCGACTGCGGCCGGATTTGGCCTTGCGATTGCAATCCCATCCGCGGTTGTTTGGATGTTTGTCCAAGTTGACGCGCCAAAGTTGCCTTGGACATTTGGCGCCGTGAACCTGCCCGCATTCTTGGTGATTATCCCAATGACATTTATTTTTGCGCCCATCGGTGCCACGGTGGCGCACCGCATGGATGCCAAGCCCTTGAAACGGCTGTTTGGAGCCTTCTTGCTGATTGTTGCGTTAAATATGGTGCGCACTGCCTTATGGGGTTAGAAACGCTCCACAAGCACGGTTGGACCTGCTTTGCTCAAGATGCCAAAATTGCCAAATGGGTGGCCCATGTTCAGCCCCATGCGGCGGACATTGCCTTGAATCCCGCGCATATTGCGGCCTGGTTGCGTTATGGCGGCACGTGGTTTGCGGGGGTGAATATCTTGCCAAATGATCTCTGCGGGCGTCTGGGTACTGGTCCGGCTCTTGCGGGGAAAGCCGTTGATTTTTTAACAGAGCTACATGGTCCCTTAGCGCTGGACCAAGCGCAAATATCTGTGATTTACCCGGGCTACCCCGCCCATGATGGCTCTGAGAGTGAGGCGGCACATCGTTACCGTCACATTCGCTGTGCAGCTCATGTAGACGGTTTACGTCCAGAAGGCCCAGACCGGCGACGCTACATCCAAGAGCCGCATCAATTTGTGCTAGGGATTCCATTGGTAGCCACCTCAGAACAGGCCAGCCCGATGGTGGTGTGGCAAGGCAGCCATCACATCATTCGCGCAGCGTTTAAATCGGTGCTGGACAATGTTCCGGGGGCAGATTGGTCCCGTATAGATTTGACCGAGGTGTATCATCAAGCGCGCAAAAAATGCTTTGAGACCTGTACCCGCGTGACCGTGTTGGCGGAGCCTGGGGAGTGTTATGTTCTGCACCGCTTAGCCCTGCATGGTATAGCGCCGTGGGGCGAGGGGGCAGTTGCCCCCACAGCGGGGCGCATGGTGGCCTATTTTAGGCCGCTAAACGACTGTAATTTGTACGATTGGTTGAACGGTACCTATTGAATTTTTTTTTGTGAGGTTCACTTCAACAAGGGTACAATACGGCTGCGACCGCCCCGGCGTTTTTGGATGCGCGAAGCCCGGCTTGGCAATTCGGCCATGATCTCCAAACGCACTTCAGTGCTGAGGCTGGACCAAGCGCCAATTTCTTCCATGGACCGATAGCAGCCCACGCAAATCCGCTCTGCGGGATGGATTGAGCACAGCTTGACGCAGGGGCTGTCGATTTCATCTCTTTTCCAGAGATTATCGATATTTTGATCTTTCATCCCACCGCCCGAATATGCCGCGCTCGATCCAGAGCACCTTGTAAGATATACCCTGCGGCGACATGGTCAATGACCTCGGCGCGACGTTTACGTGACGTATCCGCCTCTAGCAGCGCCCGCTCGGCAGCCACCGTCGATAAACGCTCATCCCAATAGCCGATGGGCAGATTTGTGAGCGCGGATAGGTTGCGCGCAAAGGCGCGCGTGGACTGGGATCTTGGCCCTTCTGAACCATCCATATTACGTGGCAGGCCGAGGATGATCGCTCCAATATCGCGATTAGTGATCACATCTAAAAGGGCCTGCGCATCCGCAGAAAATTTTTTGCGTCGCACCGTGTGTAATGGGGTGGCGGAGCTGAGCAACCGGTCAGAGACCGCCACGCCAATAGTTTTAGTACCAAGGTCCAAGCCCATCCACGCCAATGTCTTGCGCGATTGCGCCATGATCTCTGCTATATCTTCAAAAATCATTGCATCAGCCCCACATTTACGGCCGCTTGCCTCAGAATCTCCAGATCCGTTGGGCGCTCTTTAAACAGCTGCAAGGCTTCGTTAAAAATTTCTTGAGCGGTGTCGATCTCTCCCAAGACCCCATAGGCCAAAATCAATTGGGCCCAATCGGGTGCGGGCCCGCCTTCTGTGGCCAAACGGTCGGCAAGCCCTGTGACCATGCCTGAGATCATTGCGCGGCGATCATCGGTGCTCATATCAGCGGCATTTTCGATGTCCTCAGCGCTGGGTCCTTTGACGGCTGGTGGCTCATAATCCACCCCGGTAATCATGGCCAAATCGCTGATGGTGCGGCGAATAAGTGGAATATAAGGCGCGCTCTCGGGCCCCGCTTCCAGCAATTTGCGCCATATACCAAAAGTGCGATCAGGCCGCCCAATCGCATCGAAATACATCCCAACCCGAAACAGTGCCATTTTATGGTTAGGATCGCGCCGTAGGGTTTGGTTCAGGGCCGCCTCTGCATTTGTCGATATATAAGTGTCCGCGGCAATGATCAGTAGTTCCGCATAAGTGTACCATTCATCGGGGCTGGCTGCTTCACCTTTCAACTGCAATACCCAAGCTTGGGCAGCATGGGCTTTTGCGTAATTGCCCAAACGCGACTCTGATTTTGCCAAAAGCTCGTGGCCTTGAATATCATCTGGGCGGGTCGCAAGCGCGGCACGCAATTCAGTCACCAGCTGCACATAGGTTGGATCTTGCTCTGAGGAGAGGGCAGGGGCTTGCCCCTCAGCTTCCGTCTGGCTTAATCTTGTGGCTTTGAGAGCATCAGACTGGGCATAGCGTGCTGCGATTGGAGTGTCTTTAACAGTGGGACTGCCGACTTGCGCATAAATCACGGCCCCTAGAATACAGGCCGCGCCGCTCACCACGAGCAAAGTCCAAAGGCCCGCGCCGGATGTTTTGGCGGCAGGGTTTGTTTCCGCTTTGGCCGCCGCGATCATCCGCCGTCCAATTTCAGCCCGCATCGAGTCCAATTCATCATCCGCCAGCACACCTTTCGCGCGGTCGCGTTCCAGCCCGCGCATTTGCTCGGCGTAGACATCCACCTGCCGCATTTGGGTAACTTCGGAGTTTTGCGTGCGCCAGAACAGCAGCCCCCCGATCAGCAAAATCGCCAGTACCAAAAGAACAGCTGAAATAATCATAAATATCCCCATAAGCTTTTTGAACACCGCGCCAGATGACAGATGCTGCCATTGCACTACATTGCTTATGACAATGTCGCAATAATTTCAAACAATGGCGCTCATGGAGTGCTGTTTAACCGCAGGATCATCGATAAGAAGGCCAAGCACCCATAGGGGATTCTGTTATGAAGCGTAATTCAGTATTCGCAGTCGCGCGTGAAGCCATGCGTCAGCACAGCGGTTGGCGCCGCACTTGGGGTAATCCTGAGCCTAAAAAGTTGTATGATGTGATCATCATAGGAGCCGGAGGCCATGGGCTTGCTACAGCCTATTATCTCGGCAAAAACTTCGGCATCACGAATGTGGCGGTGATCGAAAAAGGTTGGCTTGGCGGTGGCAACACCGGGCGCAACACCACCATCATTCGCTCCAACTATCTGCAAGACCCTTCTACGGCAATTTATGAAAAAGCCCGCTCGCTCTATGAGGATCTCAGCCAAGACCTGAATTACAACGTGATGTTCAGCCCGCGTGGCGTGATGATGCTGGCGCAAACTCAGCATGAGATTCGCGGTTATCAACGCACCGCCCATGCCAATTCCTTGCAAGGTGTGAAAACCGAGTTCATCAGCCCTGCCCGCGTCAAAGAGCTGTGTCCTATCATGAACATTGATGGCCCACGCTACCCGGTGCTTGGTGCCCTTTGGCAAGCACGCGGCGGCTCTGCCCGCCATGACGCTGTGGCTTGGGGCTATGCGCGGGCTTGCTCTGATATGGGCATGCATATTTTGCAGAAGACCGAAGTCACCGGCATCACCCAACAAGCTGGTATGGTCACCGGCGTCGACACCTCCCGCGGCCATATTGGCTGCAAGAAACTTGGAATGGTTGTAGCGGGCCACGCCTCTGCCGTGGCTGAGATGGCGGGCTTCCAACTGCCCATCGAATCAGTCCCTCTTCAGGCGCTGGTCAGCGAGCCGATCAAGCCTTGCATGGATGTGGTGGTCATGGCCAATACGGTACACGGCTATATGAGCCAATCTGACAAGGGCGAAATGGTCATCGGCGGCGGTACAGATGCCTATAATGCCTATACCCAACGCGGCTCGTTTCACCATCTTGAGGAAACCGTGCGTGCGCTGATCGAGACCTTCCCAATGGTTTCCCGACTGAAAATGCTGCGCCATTGGGGCGGCATTGTCGATGTGACGGGCGACAGATCTCCCATTCTTAGTAAAACCCCTCTGGGCAACACCTTCATCAACTGTGGCTGGGGCACTGGCGGCTTTAAAGCTATTCCTGGATCCGGCTGGGGCTTTGCGGAATTGATGGCCAAGGGAGAAAGCCCCCTGACTGCCGAATTCGGCCTCGACCGCTTCCGTGCTGGCCGCTTCATCGACGAAAGCGTCGCTGCGGGGGTGGCGCATTGATCAATCTCATGCCGCCCACAACCGGGCCTGTCACTGCCCTATTTCATTTTGAGAACCAACAGGGAGCTTCATAATGCTCATCCTAAACTGCCCCTACTGCGGGCGCGAAAAAGACGAAACTGAACTGGCCGCGGGTGGTGAGGCCCATCTCAAACGCTTCGGTCCCGGCTCCTCCGATCAAGACTTCGAAGGCTACCTTTTTGACCGCGCTAACCCCAAAGGCTTGCACTTTGAGCGCTGGCGCTGTGCGGCTGGCTGCGGAAAATGGTTTCATGCCGCCCGCTGCACAGCCACGCTAGAGGTCTTTGGTACCTACAAGGCCCAAACCCTAGAGCCGCCCAAAACCATCAGGGACGCCATCACTGCAAAACGGCCCGGTTGGTCTTGGAGAAATTTCTCATGATGCTTCTTGTGGCCCAAAATACTCCCGCCGGAGGCCTGCTGTCTACCCGCCAAAATGGAGCTGTCCAATGAGCACCCGTCTCGCCAGTCACGGCCGGCTAATCAACCGCGCCCATGCGGTCACTTTCACCTTCAACGGCAGGGTCATGAACGGCTTTGAGGGCGACACTCTTGCCGCCTCGCTTTTGGCCAATGACCAAATGCTCATGGGCCGCTCGTTCAAATACCACCGACCGCGTGGTGTTGTGGCCTCGGGAGGCGAAGAGCCTAATGCGCTGATCAACCTCGGCGTTGAGGGGCATTTTGAGCCCAATGCGCGCGCTACGACCACGGAGACCTTCAACGGCCTCACTGCGGCTTCTCAAAACCATTTCCCCACTTTGGAATTTGATGTGGCTGCAATCAATTCCAAAGTCGCACGGTTCTTACCTGCTGGGTTTTACTACAAAATGTTCATTCACCCGCGGTCCTTCTGGAAGCATGTCTATGAACCGATCATCCGCAAATCTGCGGGTCTTGGCAAAGCGCCGAAGGCGCGGGATGCAGATAAATACGAACACTTCTACCATTTTTGCGAGGTTATGGTCGTCGGCGGCGGGCTTGCCGGTCTGCAAGCGGCCAAAACCGCAGCCGCCACCGGAGTTCGAGTGTTGCTGGTGGAACAAACCGCCCATTGGGGAGGGCGCGCCCCAGTTGATGGGGTGCGTATCGAGGGCATGCCGGCTGAAGAGTGGATCGCTGCAACCTTGGCGGATCTTGCCGTACGTGACAATGTTGTGATCCGCAACCGGACGCAAGGCTCAGGGGTCTATGACCATGGCTATGCGCTGGCCTATGAGCGAATTTCTGACCACACGCCGGGCGACGGTCGACCACGTCACCGGCTTTGGCGGGTTCGCTGCAAGCAAATTGTGACAGCCACAGGCGCGATTGAACGACCCTTGTCCTTTGCGGGCAATGACATTCCTGGGGTTATGTTGGCGGCTGCGGTGCGTGACTATGTGGTGAACTTTGGCGTCTCGCCGGGGGATCGCACGGTTGTGGTCACCAACAATGATGATGCCTACCGCACGGCTCTCACGTTGAAGCAGGCTGGTCTTGAAGTACCGGTGATCCTTGACGCGCGCGCCGAAGGTGGCGGAATATTGATGGCTGAGGCCTTGGCCGCTGGCATTCGTGTTGAGCTGGGACGTGGCATTGCCCAAGTTCTTGGCGGCAAGCGGGTAACTGCTGTGCAAATCTGTGCGCAGGCTGGAGAGGGCTCCGTCTTGGAAGAGATCGCCTGCGATGTGGTGGCTATGTCTGGTGGCTGGTCACCTGTTGTTCATCTGTGGTCTCATTGTGGCGGCAAGCTCATATGGGATTTGGATCAAGCCATGTTCCGCCCAGATCCAAACCAGCCACCACTAGGTGCAGATGGCGCAGGCTTTGTGCGGGTCGTAGGGCTGGCCAATGGTCATCTGCGCAGCGCCGCAGCGCTTGCGGATGCCGCCGCTCAAGGCGCTGCTGCGGCCAAAGCGGCCGGCGGCAAAGCTAAGAAAACGGCTGTGGCCAAGGGGGAAGACGCAGAAGAGCTGCCCCTGGCACCGGTCTGGCTGATGCCACAGGGTGCCAGCTATAAATTGCGCTCAAAAGCTTGGTTGGATTTCCAAAATGATGTGAAGGTCAGTGACGTGCAATTGGCCGCACAAGAGGGTTTTGAAAGCGTCGAACATGCCAAGCGTTACACCACCCTTGGCATGGCGACGGACCAGGGAAAATTAAGTAATATTAATGGACTTGCGATTCTTTCTAAAGCGCTTAATCAGGATATTCCTGATGTGGGAACCACCACATTCCGTCCACCCTATACACCAATTTCCATGGCCTCTTTGGCTGGCGAAGCCCGTGGAGAATTATTCCAACCGATCCGCAAAACGCCGATGCATGATTGGCATGACAGCCATGGTGCAGATTGGGAGCCGGTCGCTGGCTGGCGGCGAACCTATGCCTATGTGCAGCCCGGCGAATCCGTGCATCAGGCTGTGCAGCGCGAAGTGATCAACACCCGCGAAAAACTGGGCCTGTTGGATGCCTCAACTCTTGGCAAGATTGTGGTTAAAGGTCCGGACGCGGGCAAGTTCCTCGACATGATGTACACCAATATGATGTCCAATCTAAAACCGGGCCGCTGCCGTTATGGGTTGATGTGTTCGGAGAATGGTTTTTTGTTCGACGATGGGGTGGTCGCTCGCATCGATGAACAGACTTGGCTGTGTCACACCACCTCTGGCGGTGCAGATCGCATTCACGCTCATATGGAAGAATGGTTGCAAACTGAATGGTGGGACTGGAACGTCTGGGTGGTCAATATCACCGAGCAATTGGCACAGGTTGGCGTTGTAGGCCCCAATGCGCGCAAATTGCTTGAAAAGCTGGGTGGCATGGATGTTTCTGCTGAAACCTTACCTTTTATGGCCTGGGCCGATGGGGAGATTGGTGGTTTTGCCTGCCGGGCGTACCGCATTTCTTTCTCAGGTGAGCTGTCGTATGAAATCGCCGTGCCCGCCAACCGAGGTTTGGAGTTTTGGGAGATGCTGATGGAGGCCGGTGCTGAATTTGGTGTCATGCCTTATGGCACGGAATGCCTGCATATTATGCGCGCCGAAAAAGGCTTCATCATGATTGGGGATGAAACCGATGGTACGGTTATTCCGCAAGATTTGGGCTTGAATTGGGCTATTGCGAAGAAAAAAGATGATTTTCTTGGCAAACGGGCGCAGCAGCGTTCCTTTATGGATAATCCAGATCGTTGGCAGCTGGTTGGTTTGGAAACGTTGGATGGATCGGAGCTTGAAGATGGTGCCTATGCCATTGCTGTGGGCACCAACGCCAACGGCCAAACAAACACCGAAGGCCGTGTGACCTCAACCTATCATTCGCCCACAATGGGCCGCGGCATTGCGATGGGATTGGTGCATAATGGGCCCGCTCGGATGGGAGAAGTTCTGTCTTTCACCAAAATCGGGGCGGCACCTGTAAAGGCCAAGATTGTCAGCCAGGTATTTTATGACCCAGAAGGGGAGAAGCCAAATGTCTGATCGTGAATTTCAAGGCTATGTGCATGTGCGTCAGGACAGCGGTCAATGCATGTTCACGCTGCGGGCCAATCTGGCGTCGACCAAGATCAAGGCTGCAGTGAAATCTGCAACCGGCGTGGCCTTCCCTAACCGTGGCCTATGTGAGGTGTCTGAGGGTTGCACTCTGGCTTGGATGTCACCGGATGAGCTGTTGATTATGGTGCCGACCGCACAGGCGCAAAAGATGTTGACTGGGCTTGAGGCGGCTCTTGAGGGGCTGCATGTCCTGCTTGAAGATGTGTCAGATGCACGTGCGAAATTCATCTTGAGCGGGGCGCATGTGCGTGAAGTTTTGGGGAAATTAGCGCCTATGGATTGCCATCCTGCCCAGTTCCCGGTTGGCAGTTTCAACCGGACGCGCTTTGCACAGGTGGCGGGTGCGGTGTTTATGGAGCAAGAAGATTTGATTAGCATAATCTGTTTTAGGTCTGTGCAAGATTATGTCTTCACGCTGTTTTGTGACGCTGTGGCGCCCGGGTCTGAGGTTTTGCTGTAAGGGAAAGGTCTTATTTTTGCCGCAGGATCTCTAAACACCATTTCGTTCTGCGCCTTTACCTTCTATAGTGCGAGCAACTACAATCAAACAACGTTGAAAGGATCGCTTTTATGGCTTTCACATTACCAGATCTTCCTTACGCGCATGATGCACTGGCGTCCAAAGGAATGTCCGCAGAAACGATGGAATTTCACCACGATCTTCACCACAACGCCTATGTCACCAATGGCAATGCGGCGATTGCGGGCACAGATTGGGACGGAAAATCTCTCGAAGAGATAATCGTAGGCACTTATGACGCTTCGTTAGTTGCTCAAAATGGCATCTTCAACAACATCAGCCAATTGTGGAACCACAACCAGTTTTGGGAAATGATGGGCCCGGACGAAAGTAAAATGCCTGGCACTTTGGAAGCTGCATTGGTTGAAAACTTCGGCTCCGTTGCAGATTTCAAAACCTCTTTCTCCGCCGCGGGCGCAGGTCAATTTGGGTCTGGCTGGTGCTGGTTGGTGAAAAATGCTGACGGTTCTTTGGCAGTGACCAAAACAGAAAATGGCGTTAACCCGCTGTGCTTTGGTCAAACAGCGCTTTTGGGCTGTGATGTTTGGGAGCATTCCTACTACATCGATTTCCGCAATAAACGTCCGGTCTATTTGTCAAACTTCGTCGAAAATCTGGTCAATTGGGAAAATGTCGCAAGCCGCATGTAAGCTAGTTTTACGAGATACATAGTTTTAGAAGGCCTGTAGGAGTTTCTCTGTGCAGGCCTTTTTTATGCCCAAGGGTGAGGGCTAAATTTGGGTGGTAGGGCTAGATTATGACACAACCGGTTAAAGGCGCTATTGCGATGCTGCTGGCCTGCCTCACTTGGGGCTTTGCGCCGCTGTATTACTCATTTTTGAACCATCTTGGGCCTGAAGAGATATTGTCTCACCGCACGCTGTGGTCCGTAGTAACCTTTGTGAGTGTCATCTCTGTGACTGGGCGACGGAGGGAAACTCTTCGGGTGCTAAAACTCCCCAAAACCATGGCTTTGATCCTGTTGGCCGGGGTTATGATCGGGATCAATTGGTATGTGTTTATTTTTTCAGTGGGGGCTGGGCGGGTCACGGAATCTTCGCTGGGTTATTATATATTCCCGCTGGTGATGGTGCTTTTGGGATTGGTGGTATTTCGTGAAGCCCTGTCAAAATTACAATGGATGTCAGTAGCGCTGGCGGTCATTGCTGTGATTGTTTTGACATATGGCTTGGGCAGGGCGCCTTGGCTGGCCATGATCATCTCGTTCACTTTTGGGATTTATGGGCTATTAAAGCGGATCATCAAGGTGGATTCGGTGATCTCTGTCACTCTCGAAGTTGTATTTTTGTTGCCCTTTGCTGTGGCCTATTTGTGCTGGTTTGGGAGTATGCCGGACGCACCCACATTGGCATTGTTGATGTTCTCCGGCTTGATTACAGCGGGGCCTTTGATGTTGATGACTTACGCCACGCAAACCGTGCGCATGGCCACGGTTGGGCTGGTGCAATATCTCAACCCCGTTTTGCAATTTTTTTGCGCGATTGTTCTGCTGGGCGAGGTGTTGACCAGCTGGCATATGATTGCGATTGGTTTGATTTGGACAGCCTTGGCCTTTTATACGGTCGCGGTGTTCAAAGCTGAACGCAAAGTGGTTTCTATCTCACCCACGGTTTGAGCCACAGAAAACAAATTGGTCATGCTTGGGTCGGCAAATCCTGAGGCGATGATATGATCAATGAGATCAAGCATTGGCTGCCAATATCCAGCGATATTTGCCACGATGATTGGCCGGCTGTGCAGTTTCAGCTGCGCCCATGTGAGCACTTCGAAAAACTCGTCCATAGACCCCGCACCACCGGGCAAAAGCACCACTGCATCGCTGTTGATAAACATTAATTTTTTGCGACTGTGCATGTCATCGGTGATGATAAATTGGTCAAGATCTCGCTTACCACCCTCACGCTGCATCAAATGCTCAGGGATTACTCCGAAGGTGGCAGCTCTAGACCCCTGAGCGCCTTCGGCGACTGCGCCCATCAAGCCAACGTCACCCGCGCCATAGACCAACCGCCATTCATTTTTGGCTAGAATTTGACCAAAATCGATAGCGGCCTGGCCAAAAGCAGGGTCATTTCCCTTGCGGGCGCCACAAAATACACAAATTGATTTGGTCATATCAATGATTTCCTCAGTTCTTGCTGGACAGGTGTGGTGTGACTGATAGCATAGGTTAGCCATTGGGGGAATGCAGCTAAATGACCAATTCAACTGAGAATGGGGATGAAAGTAGAGAGCCGGTTCGCTCGGCGATTTGGGTTGCATTGATTGGTGCTGGTTTGGTCTGGTGGTTTTATCCTCAAATTCGCGCGGCTGTACAGCCGGAGCGTGTCGAAATTGCGACAGCTGACACTGTACAGGATACGGCTGTTGAGCGTGAAATTATTTCAACAGTTGAGATTGAAGAGACCTCGGCCAGTGTTGAAATTGAGGCTTCCACCGAAGCGCAGGACACTCCGACAGATGCGGCTGCGGCAGTGGAGGCAAGCCCTAGTTCTGCTGCCGTCGATGTAGAAACTGAAGAGGTGGTTGTGGCACCGTCTGAGGCAGAACAAGCCCCATCCGTTGAGCCAAAGCAAGATGCGAAGGCCACGGGATCCGTTGAAACAGAGACTGAAGTGGAGGCTCTAGCCGCCAGTGCAGCTGAACCAATGTTAGCCCCCGTCGCCGCACCAAAGTTTGATTTGGTACGTATTGAAGACGACGGTTCGGCATTGATTGCCGGTCTGGCCGAGGGAACCGGTCATGTGATTTTGAGTGTGGACGGGATTGAATTGTCTGACGCACGTGCGGATCTCGACGGCAGTGGCCAATTTGTTATTTTTGCATTCCTACCATCCAAAATGACACCGCAGGCCTTGAGACTGCACCTCTATACCGTAGATGGTGCCGAGCCAGTGATCTCAACCGAGATTGTGTTTGTGGCTGCCGCACCAAAAGTTGAACCAAAGCTTTCTACTCCGACTGAGGAGCTGACTGCAACGTCTGATACGGACACCGAAGCTGCACCTGCCGAGGTCGCGCAAAGCGAAGCACCTCAGGCCGCGGCTCCGCCAACCGTTATTATGTCCGATGATGCCGGTGTTAGAATTCTACAAGATTCTGGACCGTTTTTGACCGTTTCGATTGACACGATTTCCTACACTTTGACGGGCGATGTCTCTATCGGTGGGCGCGCGGCTGGCCGTGGATTTGTACGGATTTACCTTGATAATAAGGCAATCACCACGTCGCGTATTTCCGATAGTGGCTATTGGACTGTGAATCTTCTGAATGTTGAGGCGGGGATCTATACACTGCGGGTTGATGAGCTAAACTCTGTGGGCGATGTCCTGTCGCGGGCGGAAACCCCGTTCAAACGTGAGGAACCTGCGGAGTTGGTGGCCCTGATGGCTAACAGCAATGAGGCGGCGCAAGAAGAAATCGTGGCGGCGGCTGGGGCCCCTGAACCTGAGGTGACTCCAGGGGATGTTGTGGCAAGTGCCGCAGATAAAGACACGGAAATCACTCAAACCTCTGTTGAAGTTCAAGCTGAGGTTGCGGATCTTGCGGCGTCAGCTACTACTGGTGCAGAGATTGCACCGGAAGCATCTGGTGCCGCCGCGGCTGTGTCCGAGGGAGAGCCTGCGGCTTCTCATGCAGCCCTGCGTGCGCCGTCGGTGACTTTCCGGGTAAAGACTGTGCAGCCGGGAAGCACACTTTGGGCCATTGCAAAAGAAAGCTATGGCGAGGGCATCGAGTATTTCAAAGTCTTTGAGGCCAACAAAGAGCGCATCCGGGACCCTGATTTGATCTATCCCGGTCAAGTGTTCGAAATTCCGGATTGATAGGGTCTTACATTCCTGTGTTTTAGGATTAAGTGTGTGAGCGATTATGAAAAGCCTTGGCACCACCGACACTCCACATGACCGTAAGGTCGAAATCCGCGTTATTGCGCGGGTTATGCCATATCTTTGGCCTAAGGGTCAGGCCTGGGTCAAATGGCGCGTTGTGATCGCGGTAGCCAGTTTGATTTTGGCTAAACTTGTGGCGGTGGCCACTCCGATGATCCTTGGCGCTGCGGTTGACAGCCTGTCGGGCGTGGATGACGGCAGCCGGCTTTTGATGCTGGGGGCGGTGGGTCTCACCATCGCTTATGGCCTGTCGCGAATCCTCGACAGTGGATTTCAGCAATTGCGTGACGTAGTTTTCGCCAAGGTGGGGCAAAGGGCTTTGCGGCAGGTGGGTTTGGAGACCTTCCAACACATTCACAACATGTCCCTGCGCTATCACCTGAGCCGTAAAACAGGTGGGTTGAGCCGGGTCATGGAACGCGGTGTGAAGGGCGTGTCATTTTTATTGCGGTTTTTGCTCTTCTCGATTGGACCTTTGGTTCTGCAATTGGTGCTGATTTCTGCAGCTTTGGCCACCTTCTTTGATGTGCGCTATTTGGTGGTGATTGCTTTGGCGGTGGTCGCCTATGTTTGGTTCACGGCGGTTGTCACAGAATGGCGGGTGAAAATTCGCAAACAGATGAATGACCAAGACAATGACGCCAATCAAAAAGCCATCGACTCACTGCTGAACTTTGAAACGGTGAAATATTTTGGAGCGGAGGCGCGCGAGGCAGGACGCTACGATTCCGCAATGGAGGGTTATGAGGCCGCAGCGCTAAAGACTTCCTATTCTTTAGGGGTGATCAACATCGGTCAGGCTTTGATCATCAACTCGGCGATGGTGGTCGTGATGCTGATGTCGGTGCAGGGCGTGGCCGCAGGCACGGTAACCGTTGGTGGCTTTGTGACGGTGAACGCCTATATTATGCAGGTGATGATGCCTCTGAATTTCCTTGGGTTTGTCTACCGCGAGATTCGCCAAGCCTTGGTCGATATGTCTGAGATGTTTGGACTTTTGGAGCAACCCCCTGAGGTGCAAGACAAGCCTGATGCACCTGCATTACAAGTGCAGGGTGGCAGCATTGAGCTAAGGGACGTACATTTTGCTTATGACCCTGAGCGCGCCATTCTCAAGGGGGTCAGCCTCAAGGTGGAACGTGGACAAACTTTAGCGATTGTAGGGCCTTCTGGCTCTGGAAAGTCAACCATAGGCCGGTTGCTTTTTCGCTTTTATGATGTGACGCAGGGGGCCTTGCTAGTAGACGGGCAAGACATTCGAGATGTCACGCAGTTGAGCCTGCACAAGGCGATTGGCGTCGTGCCGCAGGACACGGTTTTGTTCAACGACACCATCTATTACAACATCGCCTATGGCCGCGCTGACGCGACCCGCGCTCAGATTGAGCAAGCCGCCAAGGCCGCACAAATACATGATTTTGTGCAAAGCCTGCCGCAAGGGTATGAGACCACCGTGGGCGAGCGGGGGTTGAAATTGTCGGGCGGCGAAAAGCAACGGGTGGGCATTGCGCGCAGCCTGCTGAAAAATCCGCCTATCTTGCTTCTGGATGAAGCGACCTCAGCGCTGGATACGGAAACCGAACATGAAATCCAAGAAAGCCTGATCCAAATGGGGCAGGGGCGTACGGTTATGATCATTGCACACCGCCTTTCGACCGTCGTGCATGCTGATCGCATTGTGGTGTTGGAACAAGGTCGGATCGTGGAAGAAGGCAGTCACGACGATCTGCTTGTCCAAGATGGCCGTTACGCGCATCTGTGGCATCTGCAATTGTCAGAAGATGTGAGCAAAGTGTAAAAAAATCAGCTGCGGCAACTTGGCCGCCGCAACTTGAAGCTATTATTTGGCTGGTGTCGGATCTAAAATATCATCCTCTTCCCAGAAAATTTCCTGGCCTTGGTGTTTCTTGGCCGAGCGATTGAGCCGGTAATCTTCGCGGATACGACGGCCTTCACCTGTCCAGCTGCCTGAGCGAATGGCCATGGCGGCCCCATAAGCGCCTGATACCATCCAGATCCGCAGAGCCAGCATGGCAGGGGTGAAGATCAACGTGAGGAGTGTCGCAATGCCAAGGCCAAATACTACGGCGGTTGCCAGCTGTTTCCACCAAAGGGCGGTTGGCGCATTGATGGTATAGCCCCCTCCAATGAAGTCGAGGCTAAGCCCAAACATCATCGGCGTCAGCCCGGCCATTGTGGTGATTGTGGTCAGTAATACCGGACGAATCCGCGCTTCAGCTGTGCGGGTGATGGCTTCCAGCCGGGGCATATACTTGCTGTATTCTTGATAGGTGTCGATCAAAACAATGTTGTTGTTCACCACAATTCCCGCCAAGGCAACGATGCCAGTGCCTGTCATGATGATTGAGAAGGCTTGATCCATGACCAACATGCCGATCAACACCCCAGTGGTGGATAAGATCACCGCTAATAGCACCAGGATAGAATTGTAGATTGAATTGAACTGCGCCAGCAGAATGATGAACATCAACCCCAAAGCGCCCATAAAGGCGTTTTGCAGGAAGGCGCCGCTTTCCGCTTCATCCTCTTGGTCGCCGGTCCACTCCCATTCAATGCCCTGTGGCAGGGGGGAGGTGGCGAGCCAAGCGGTGATCTCTTCTATACGCTCTGACGGCGTCATTTTGATCTCTCTGGAAACGCCATCTTCACCGATTACTGTTTTTGTGGCATCGCTGTGTACGCTGGCTTTGACGTCAAAATAGCGTTTCTGGTCCACACGTGTGATTTGACCCAATTTGGCTACAGGCTTGCGTGAGATGAAGTTAGACAGGGGGATCAACCCGTTGGGCGTGCGCACTTTCAACGTGTCGAGGGTCGACAAGACTCGGTCTTGCTCGGGCAGGCGTACACGAATTTCGATCTCTTCATCGGAGCTATCGACCCGCATGGTGTCGAGTAAGATGCCTCGGGTCACCAATTGAACCATGCCGCCCACTGTCGCTACATCAGCGCCGTAACGACCCGCTTTTTCAACATCAACGTCAATTTGCCAATCTATACCGGGCAGGGGCAAGGTGTCTTCGATTGCAGAAAGCCCCCTTGTGTCATCAAATTTTTGCCGCGCCAAAGCTGTGGCTGCGAGAAGATCATCCCAATTGTTGCCTTTAAGGCGTAGATGCACGGGCTTGGCGGATGCAGGTCCCATGGCAAGGTTCAAAATTTGGGTCCGAACGCCGGGGATGTTGTCCAGCTGCGCTTGTAGGCTGTTGAGCACCAAGTTGCCGTCATAGGCCGCATCCATGGTTGAGGAGGTCCAGGGAATGAACCCAAAGATCTTATTGGTATGCTTCTTGGCTGGACGGTCTTCCCATGAGATCAATTCGATTTGTGCTTGACCGATGGTGTCGAGCGGAGCGCCCGCGCCGCCAGTATTCGCATTCAAGCCACCGCCGCCGGCAAAGGCAAAGGTACTTTGCACGCCGGGTGTATTGATTATGATATCTTCGGCCTGTTTGAGCAGGGCGTCTTTTTCTCGGATAGAGAGGTTGCCACGTGCCAGCACATAGACGATGGCTTGCTCTGGCTCGGTGGCCACGAAAAACTCAACGCCATTGTTATTGGCGCCAAAGGTTTGAAATGTTGTCATCACAAAGCCAATCACACCGAACAAAGTCACAATGGGCATCACTGGATTGCCGGTGATAAATTTGATGAAATACCCAAATGCTGTGCGCTGATGCCCACTGGCGATCCGACGTTTGCGCCGGCGAATTTCAACCGCCCCCATCACTATAGATGAGACAGCTGCCGAGATGAAAAACAGGAAAATGCCAACCACAACGCCCCAGTTTCCGATATCTCCGAACAAATAGCTGGGGTTCAACAGCTGCATCGCACCGACAAAGAGACCATAAAGTGCAGGCGGTACCAAAAGAACCCGCACTAACCAAGGCCATTGTCGCAGCGCTTCAGAGGTATTGCCAAACAGTCGGCTGACCCTGCCGGATACGCCGCCCAAGACGGGCAGGTAAATCAAGGCCACTACCAAGGAGGCGGAGAGAACAAAAATCAATGTGACCGGCAACATGCCCATGAACTGCCCCGGCACGCCTGGCCAGAACAGCATCGGTAGAAAGGCACAGAGAGTTGTCGCTGTGGACGATACAATCGGCCAAAACATCCGCTTGGCGGCATCCCCATAAGCCTGCATCGGACCTGCTCCTTCGGTGATGCGTTTGTCGGCATATTCGACGACCACAATCGCACCATCTACCAACATGCCCACCGCAAGGATCAGGCCGAACATCACAATATTCGAGATCGAAATCCCCATAACCGCTAGAAAGACAAAGCACAGCAGAAAGGAGGTTGGAATGGCGAAGCCCACGAGAAAAGCGGGGCGCGATCCGAGGGCGGCCAAAACCACAATCATTACTAGGGCGATGGCGGTTAGGACGGACCCTTCCAATTGTTTGACCATACTGTCGACATTACGCGATTGGTCGTTGGAGGTGCTCACCTCAATGGCGTGTTGCAATTCCAAGGGCCAAAGCGTTGTTTGCTTCTCAACTTCGGCGCGCACCAAATTAGCGGTATCAATTAGATTGAACCCTTTGCGCTTCACAACTTGGATTGCCACGGTGGTTTCACCATTGAATCGGGCTGTGCCTGTGCGATCTGCGAAGGTGAGACGGATGTCAGCAATATCACCCAGCGTCACCACCCGGCCTCCATTGATTTTCATCGGCAGGTTATACAAATCTAATGGCTCATCAAACGAAGAGGGTATTTTTACTGCAAAATTTGAACTGGCAGTGTCCACCGTGCCGGCGGGGATCAACTGATTGTTGTTCACAACCACGCCGATCAACTCTCCAGCGGTCACATTGTAGGATTCCAGCTTGAGTGGATCAATCAAAACTTCGAGCATTTCTTCGCGGTGCCCGGTGAGACCCGCACTGAGCACCGGCTCCAAGCTTTCGATGATGTCCTGCAAATCCTGCGCGACCTTCAGCAAGGTACGTTCTGGCACCAATCCAGAGAGTGAAATAATGATGATGGGGAATTCAGAGAAGTTGAACTCACTGACAGAATAGCTGTCGCCGCCTTGTGGAAATTTTGCCTGAGCATTGCTCATCCGGTCTCGGACATCGGCCATGATTTTGGTCTTATCCCAGCCAAATTCGAACTCTAACACCACATTTGCATAGCCATCAACGGCGGTTGCTGTGAGTTTTTTCAAACCGTCCAGATCCGAAAGCTCGGTCTCCATAGGTTTGATCAACAGTTTTTCGCTGTCTTCCGCAGAAATCCCCTGAAACGGCATAGAGATGATAATGGCTGGAATCTCAATGTCGGGCTCGCCTTCTTTGGGCAGAACCGCATAGGCAAAGGTGCCAACAGCCAGAGATAATGCAATGAAGGCTAGGACCATCCGCGCGCGAGTGATGGCCCAATCGACGAGTCCAGTCATTGGGCCGCCTCCGTGAAGGTCGGGGTCACATGCACGCCATCGGTGACAAACTCTTGGCCCACCACAATGACATTGGACTGCGGCGGCAAGCCCGACACCCAAACGCCCTGCATCGTATCGCGGATCAAAGTGACGGGCATGAATTGAACAAAATTTTCTGCGGCCAAAACCCTTACGCCCAACGTGCCAGCATCATTCAAGGTTAGAGACGAGCCCGGCAGAAGATGCGCCAAGCTTCCTTGCGCGGTGATTTTGATGTCAGCTGTCTGCCCATCGCTGATTTTTAAATCGGCATTTGGCACAGTTACTTCGACTTGAAAGGTGCGGGTCGATTTGTCGGCTGAGCGCGAGATAAAGGTGACCTCGCCGTGAACATTGAGACCATTGATGAGCCGTGCGCTGGCCAACGCCCCCATCTGCACATGGTTGATAGCAATCTCAGGCACGAAGCCTACCAATTTGATTGTGTCCAGCTGAATGACTGTGGCGCATAAGCCACCGGGCTGTAACAGGCTACCCAGTTCAGCGGTGTCTGATTCCAAGATGCCGTCAAACGAGGAATGTATCACCAAGCGCGAAATTTCTTTTTCTGCTGAGGCTACGGCCGCTTCCGCGGATTGAATGCCCGCGACTGTTGATTGCAGACCAGATTTGGCTGCAGCCACACCCGCCCTTGCGGTTTGCGCGGCAGCGGTCGCGCTGGCCACGCGCGCTTCAGAGGCAAATCCGCCTTGGGAGAGTTTCTCAGCGGCCCGGTCATTGATTAGAGCTTCGGCCAAGCGCGCCTGTGCTTCGATAACGCGCGCTTCAGCTTCGGGCACGCGGGCACGCGATTCTGTGAGGCGGGCTTTGGTCTCTGCTAATGAAGCTTCTCGTGTGCCGGGATCAATCTCACACATGGGCTGGCCGGTTGTCACGAACGAGCCTTTGCGCAGGGGCTGTGAGATCACGCTGCCACTGGTTTCTGCCCGCAGGCTTACCTGTCTGGCGGCACGGGTCTCGCCGCGTACATTCACAGCGCTGTCCACATTTTGAGCGCGTGATGCGAGTACTACGACCGATACGCTTGGCGTGTCTGTAATCTGTGGTGTTGGGGCTTGTGAAGTAGAAACCTCATCTGTGATCGCGTCAGTTTTACCTAAATTTATGATCAAATCTCTTTGGAAGACGAAAACATAGATGACAGCGGCAACAAGTACGGCGGTTACAAGTGGGAAAATGCGCATAATGAGCCTCGTGAGCCGTCGATCCAAAAGCGGAACAACTTTAGAGTATTACCTATGCCAAATCACACCGGTTACAAGAAAGCTCACCCCACTAATGAGCAAAATTCGACCCAAATCCTATAGTTTTCAAGATTTCGATCACCTTTACGATTTCTTAACCTTCAAAGGGCTTGTGGGGTGTGGCAGGTTTTGCCTATACAAACTAAAGAAAATTAAGGTGGTTCCCAGATGTCCGATACAGACAGTTTTATTGATGAAGTCACAGAGGAAGTGCGCCGCGATCGGCTTTTTGGCTATTTTCGCCGGTATGGTTGGATTGCAGCGGTTGTGATTTTGGGACTTGTAGGTGGTACAGCCTATAATGAATGGTCCAAATCTACTGCCGCGCAAGTTGCTCAAGCACGGGGTGATGCTTTGCTGGATGCTTTAGACATGGATGATGATACAGCCAGTATTGCGGCTTTAAGTGAAATTGCGACCAACGAAGGTGGCGACGTTGTGGCCAGTTTCCTGGCAGCTGGCGCGGATCAAAGCCAAGCGGCGAATTTGTTAGGGGCAATTTCTGCCAATACGGATCATCCTGAATACATAAGAGATTTAGCCCGTTTAAAGCTGGCGACAACGCCTGATGCCGTCTCGCAAGATGCAGCAGTTTTGATCCTGACAGATCTCTCTGCGGCTGGCGGATTGTATCGCAATGCGGCCACCGAAATGTTGGTGGCGATTGAGTTGGAACGCGGCAATGTTGATGCGGCTGTCACACTGTTGCAGGCTCATATTCAGGATGCCCAAGCCACGCAGGAGCAAATCCAACGCATGGGTGAGCTGATTGTGGCCTTGGGAGCGTCACCAGAGTTGGCAAACTAAGCCGATTCTGTTAAAATAATGTTAAGTATATAAAAAACTAGGAGGCACGCATGAAACTCAAAGCAGTGCTCTACATCGGGCTTTTAAGTTTGGGCGTTGGCTGCTCGAATAACGACCCGCGTCTCGATGGTGAACGTGAAATGCTTGATGGTTCGGTCTTTGTAGAAAGTGATGCACGTTTTGTGGTCGAAAGCCTGCCTGCTTTAAACTTGCCTGATGCGCGGAGAAATACCCAATGGACTCATCAAGGCGGCAATGCCCAGCATTATTCAGGTCATCTGGAGCTTGCGGATGATGTGAGTCTGGAATGGTCAACCTCTATTGGCCATGGCGATGGCCGTCGTCATCAAATCACTGCTTCTCCAATATTTCAAGATAACCGAATTTTCACTTTGGACAGCCGCTCTTTGGTCACTGCCGTCGGGGAGGATGGCAGGGTTTTGTGGCAGAAAAATGTAGCCAAAGCTCCTGATGATATGACGGATGCATCTGGTGGCGGATTGGCTGTGCAGGGGGATCAGCTGTTTGTGACCACCGGTTTTGGAACCGTTGTGGCCTTGAACGTGACTTCTGGCGAAGAGGTTTGGACACAAGACCTTGCCAGCTATGGTGGGGCCTCTCCAACCGTCGAAAACGGGCTGCTATACGTTTCCGCGCGCGATGGGGCTGCCTGGGCCATTGAAACATCCAACGGTCGCGTCAGGTGGCAAGTGGCGGGTCCATCTGTGCTATCTAGTTATACCGGTGGACCGGGTGCGGCTGTGTCGAAGAAATATGTGCTGTTCCCCTTCGGATCTGGTGATCTGCTTGCAACCTTCCGTGAGGGTGGTTTGCGTAGTTGGAGCTCAGTTCTGTCGGGCGCACGCCCCGGGCGGGCCTCAACTCAGGTGCAGGATTTGACCGGTCAGCCGGTGATTGAAGATTCTGAGGTTTATCTGGCCAATTCGGCGGGCCGTATGGCGGCGCTGGATTTGAATACAGGTTTGCGCAAATGGACAGCCAAGCAAGGCAGCCATGGCGAAATCTTGGTGGCTGGCAGCTCGTTATTTACCATCAGTGACGAGAATAACCTGATAAGGGTAGCAAAATCGGATGGTGGATTGGTCTGGTCCATGCCCTTGCCTAATTTTACCAAATCAAATGTTGGTCGACGTTCGGAGATTTTTGCCCATTACGGGCCAATTCTTGCGGGCGGTCGGTTAATTCTTGCGTCATCAGACGGTCTGCTTCGGCAGTTTGATCCGGCCAAGGGTGAGCTTATAACAACTGTTAAAATACCTTCGGGTGCCGCCAGTGCGCCGATCGTAGTGGACGGCACTCTGTATGTTTTGAGCACCAATGGTAATCTACTGGCTTTTCGTTGAGCGAAACTTGGTGTAACGCTCGGCTTTAATTTATCGAAAGTGGGCTCAAATGTCCTTTACCTTGGCCATAGTCGGCCGTCCTAATGTTGGAAAATCCACGCTGTTCAATCGGTTAGTGGGTCGTAAGCTTGCCTTGGTCGATGACCAACCGGGAGTGACTCGCGATTTGCGTGAAGGGTCGGCCCGACTGGGTCACCTCAAGTTCACAGTTATTGACACTGCGGGTCTTGAAGAAGTCACCGATGAAAGCCTTCAGGGCCGGATGCGTCGTCTTACGGAGCGAGCGGTGGACATGGCCGATGCTTGTTTATTTATGATCGATGCTCGGACCGGGGTCACACCCACCGATGAGGTCTTTGCGGATATTTTACGCAAACGAAATGCGCATGTCTTCCTTGTCGCCAATAAGGGTGAGGGCCGTGCTGCGGATGGTGGCGTTTTGGAGGCCTATTCTTTGGGCCTTGGTGAGCCGTTACGGCTGTCTGCTGAACATGGTGAAGGCATGGGCGAGTTGGCTTATATGCTGGCGCCTTTGATCGATGCGGCTGACGAAAAAGCTCAGGAAGATGCGCCTATTGTTGATTTGGATCTGGTAGAGGGCGACGCGGAAGAAGAATACCGCCAGCCCACAGCGCAAAAACCTTTACAGGTTGCCGTGATTGGCCGACCCAATGCGGGTAAATCCACTCTGATCAATAAGATTTTGGGCGAAGATCGCCTGTTGACCGGTCCTGAGGCTGGCATCACCCGTGATGCCATCTCTCTCACTTTGGATTGGGGCGGTGTTCCAACGCGTATTTTTGACACGGCTGGCATGCGCAAAAAAGCCAAAGTACAAGAAAAGCTTGAGAAACTCTCAGTCAGCGATGGACTGCGCGCGGTGAAATTTGCCGAAGTCGTGGTTGTGTTGCTGGATGCGGATATTCCGTTTGAGCAACAAGATTTGCGGATCTCCGATTTGGCCGAACGTGAGGGCCGCGCAGTGGTCTTGACGGTCAACAAATGGGATTTGGAACCGGAGAAACAAGCTAAACTGCGGGTCTTACGCGAGTCGTTTGAACGCTTGCTACCGCAATTGCGCGGGGCACCTTTGGTCACAGTATCGGCCAAAACGGGCAAAGGCTTGGAGCGATTGCATGAAGCTGTGATGAAGGCCCATGAAGTTTGGAATCGTCGTATTCCCACGAGCCATTTGAACCGTTGGTTGGCTGGCATGGTTGAAGCGCACCCGCCCCCCGCTCCAGGCGGGCGTCGCATTAAGCTGCGCTACATGACACAAGCTAAGACCCGGCCACCGGGCTTCGTGGTGATGTGTTCTTATCCTGATAAGATTGCCGAGAGCTATTCGCGGTATCTGGTCAACGGTCTACGTGAAGATTTCGACATGCCTGGAACGCCAATCCGTATGTGGATGCGCGGTCAAGGGGAACAAAACCCTTATAAAGATAAGAAAAAATCAACACCATCGCGACTGCGCAAGCACCTCGGAAAAAAGCCTTTCAAATAGGCCTGGCTTGGGTGTTTTAGATCAAGATGGAATGACGGGGGCTTTTGCCCCCGTTTTTTGTTTGTTATGACAACGAACCGTCGGCATTGATCATAGTCGCATCGCCCATATAACGTTGTAAAACCTTTGGTATAGCGACAGATCCGTCTTCTTGCTGTCCATTTTCCAACACACCGATCAAGCACCGACCGATTGCCAGCCCTGATCCGTTCAAAGTGTGCAGAAACTCAGGTTTACCGCCGGTAGCAGGCCTGAATCGCGCGTTCATACGGCGGGCTTGGAAATCACCACAGACCGAGCAAGAGCTGATCTCACGATAGGAGTTTTGGCCGGGCAGCCAAACTTCGATGTCATGGGTGCGGCGGGCGCTAAAGCCCATGTCGCCGACGCAGAGCGCCATGGTGCGATAGGGCAGTTCCAAACACTCCAAGATTCCCTCGGCACATTTGGTCATCCGGTCTAACTCTGCGCGGGAATGATCTGGGTGGGTGACAGAGACCATCTCCACCTTTTCAAACTGATGTTGACGCAGCATACCCGCAGTATCACGCCCGGCGCTGCCGGCTTCTGAGCGAAAGCACAGAGAATGCGCCACAAAGCGGTGGGGCAGAGTGGTCTCATCCACTGTCAGGCTCGACACGATGTTGGTCAGTGTCACCTCGGAGGTTGGGATCAGCCACCAGCCATTGGTGGTCTGGTAGCTGTCTTCAGCGAATTTGGGTAATTGCCCGGTGCCGCGCATTGCCTCATCGCGCACCAAGACCGGGGTATTGGTCTCTGTCAGGCCGTTCTCGGTGATATGCGTGTCCAACATGAACTGCGCCAAGGCGCGGTGCATACGTGCAATCGCTCCAGACATAATCACAAAGCGGCTCCCGGAAATTTTACCGGCGGTTTCAAAGTCGAGCCCCTCTGCGGTGGCTGCCAGCTCAAAATGCTCTTTGGGGGTGAAGTTAAACTCGCGCGGCGTGCCCCAGCGGTGCACCTCCACATTATCGTTTTCATCGGCTCCATCCGGCGTATCGTCAAAGGGCAAGTTTGAAATGCCCATGAGCATATCGGTCAGAGCCTCATCCTTAGCTTTGGCCTCTTCGCCTAAGCTGGCCATTTCGACTTTCTTTTCAGACACCAAGGCGCGGAGACGGTCAAATTCAGCCTCATCGCCTTTGGCTTTGGCAGCCCCCACCAGCTTGCTGGCTTTGTTTTGCTCGGCTTGTGCCGCCTCTGTCGCCTGAATGCAGGCACGGCGGTCGGTGTCGAGGGATAGGATGTTCGACGAGACCGGCGCATTTCCTCGGCGCGCTAATGCGGCGTCAAAAGCGGCAGGGTTTTCGCGGATGGCACGAATATCATGCATATATCATCTCCTTCAAAAGAATCACTGCTGTGGTTATGCCCAAAGCTGGCCTGAGGGTCACGGGACAATTTCTTGACGCAAATTACCAGTTCAAGTCTTGGTGATGGCGGGGCCGAAACTTTTACTTCTATCTGGGGTGGCCGTTTGAAAATATTCTGCAAGCGCCAGAAGCTGCCACTCATTTCCTACCCAGGTGGCTGGGCAATGAAAATTGGAACCAATCCGCTGGAAGAGCGCTCCCTTTCGCAGTCGTGACACAATAGGCTGCAATTACCGCCTCAATGGGCAGATTAATACTCCCGTCCATTCATATCTTAAGTGGGTGATCCGCATGCGGCCAATGGGGCGCAGGTCATAAGGTTTTTCCCAAACAGCTTGGGCGTGTCCGCCTGTAAAGGGCCCAGTGCAGGCAAACATATCAGAATTGTGATGAAAAGTGATTTTAAATGAAAAATCATAAAAATAATCCAAGAATTAGGTGTCAAACTTCAATGCCTAGTCTCACAATCCCTTGCAAAGCGTCCGTCCAAACCATACGTTCTGCCAGAACCTGCGGCGCGGTGCCGTATGACAGATTTACGAGGTCTTTATGGACACTTTAGGCACATTTATGTTTCCGCTGCTGATTATCGGCATTTTTTACATGTTGGTTTTCCGGCCACAGCAAAAGAAGATGAAAGAACATCAAAATATGGTCAAAAACTTGGCCAAAGGGGATGAAGTTGTCACCGCTGGCGGCTTGATCGGCAAAGTGACCAAGGTCAAAGCTGAAAGCAATGAAGTTGAAGTCGAAGTTGCAAAAGACGTGCGTGTGACCGTTGTCCAAGCTACTATCGCCGATGTGCGCAGCAAAACCAAGCCTGCAAGCTAACCACGTGTCAAACTTATAGGCCAGGAGCCACAAGATGTTGCAAATAGAAGGTTGGAAGCGGGTCCTAATTTGGACAACCTGCGCGATAGGGCTTCTATTTGCTCTTCCCAATGGGTTTTACTCCAAAGTTGAGACATATAACGACGCTAAAGATGCAGGGACGGTGGCCATGGGTTGGCCTTCCTTCCTGCCTTCTGGCTTGGTCAACCTTGGGCTTGATCTGCGGGGCGGGGCGCATTTGTTGGGCGAAGTCAAATTGGCGGAGGTCTATACCACCCGCCTTGAAGGTTTTTGGCCAGAAGTGCGCAATGTCTTGCGCGAAGAACGTTCCACCGTCGGCGCCATTCGCCAGCAAGACGGCGGCGAGGGCGAATTGCGGGTGCGTATTGGTAATCCAGAAGCCATAGATCACGCAATGAAAATTGTGCGAACACTGGCGCGCCCTGTTTCATCGTTGAGCGGTGGTCTAACAGACGATATCGTTGTCTCCTCCGTTGGAGATAATTTGATTGTCACTTTGTCTGAAGCTGAAAAACTTGCGACTGATGACCGGACCATGGCACAATCACTTGAGATTATCCGACGCAGGGTGGATGAGGCCGGCACACGTGAGCCAACCATTCAGCGACAAGGCACTGAACGGGTTTTAATCCAAGTACCGGGTCTTGGGTCCGCTCAAGAACTGAAAGACTTGATCGGGACGCCTGCGCTTTTGACTTTCCAGACGGTTGTGGGGCAAACTAGCAACTCCAGTGGCACTGCGGGCATCGGCAATGAGCTGGTGCAATCTGCCGAAAATGAAACACTTTATTACGTCCTGGAGCGCGCGCCTGTGGTGACGGGTGAAGATCTGACTGATGCGCAGCCCTCCTTTGATCAAAATGGCCAACCCGCAGTAAACTTCCGTTTCAACACCTCAGGTGCGCGGAAATTTGGGCAATATACAACGGATCACATTGGCGAGCCCTTTGCGATTGTCTTGGACAATCAAGTTATCTCTGCACCAACCATTCAATCTGCGATCACTGGCGGCTCGGGTATTATCACGGGCAATTTTGACGTCACAGAAAGCACGCGCCTTTCGACTTTGCTGCGCGCGGGCTCATTGCCGGCGAGTTTGGAGTTTTTGGAAGAGCGCACGGTCGGGCCGGAATTGGGCCAAGACAGTATTGATGCTGGTAAAATCGCCTGTATGGTTGGCTTTGCAGCTGTTTTGATCTTTATGGCTATGTCCTATGGCACCTTTGGTATCTTCGCCAATATAGCTTTGATCATCAATGTTGGCTTGATTTTTGGACTGTTGTCTATGATTGGGGCCACGCTCACATTGCCGGGTATTGCGGGGATTGTTTTGACAATTGGTATGGCGGTGGACGCCAATGTGCTGATCTTTGAGCGTATCCGAGAAGAGTTAAAAACTGCCAAGGGACCCGCTCGGGCCATTGAGCTTGGTTATGAAAAAGCGCTTTCGGCTATTATTGATGCCAATATCACGACGTTTCTGACGGCGGCGATCTTGTTTTTCATGGGAGCCGGGCCTGTGAAAGGCTTTGCGATCACGCTTGGTTTGGGGATTATTACCTCAGTCTTTACTGCAATTTTTGTGACTCGGATCATGGTTGTGATCTGGTTCGAATGGCGCAAGCCAAAAACACTGGAGGTGTAGGTGATGCGCTTAAGGCTTGTAAAACAACATACAACATTCAATTTTTTCAAAGACTGGAAAATATGGATTGGGATCTCAGCTGTTTTGGTCATTCTGTCGATTGGATCGACCGTGACCATGGGCTTGAACTTCGGCATTGATTTCAAAGGCGGTACAACCATTCGCGCAGAAAGTACTGTAGCAGTGGATGTTGCAGCCTATCGGGCCGCGATTGAGCCATTGGGACTGGGTGATATATCGATTGCCGAAGTGTTTGATCCCTCGTTTCGGGCGGATCAACACGTGGCACAAATCCGAATCCAAGCACAAGAAGGTCAAGAATCCGTGGCATCCGATGTGGTTTTAAAGCTTGAGGCGGCGTTGCAAGACGTGGCGCCTGGGATCACCTTTCCATCGGTTGAATCTGTAGGGCCCAAGGTCTCTGGCGAGTTGATCCAATCCGCGGCTTTGGCGGTTGTGATCGCGATTGCCGTTGTGCTCATCTATATTTGGCTGCGGTTTGAGTGGCAATTTGCCGTCGGCGCGGTTGGCGCATTGGTGCATGACATCGTTCTGACAATTGGCGTGTTTTCCGCTTTGCAAATCAAGTTTGATTTGGCGATCATTGCGGCCTTGCTCACGATTGTGGGGTATTCTTTGAATGACACGGTTGTGGTGTTTGACCGGGTGCGTGAAAATCTGCGCCGCTATAAGAAAAAAAATCTTTCTGAATTGCTTAACCAGTCAATCAATGAAACTCTAAGCCGCACGGCGATGACTTCTGTTACAACATTGTTGGCGCTGATTTCCTTGTTTGTACTTGGTGGCGATGTGATCCGGGGTTTTGTGTTCGCCATGATTTGGGGCGTTGTGGTTGGGACGTATTCGTCGGTCTTCGTGGCCAGCTCAACTCTGCTGCGACTCGGCGTGAAGCGCGATTGGTCTAAACCCAGCAATACGGATGGCAATCAATTTGCCAATATTGATGCCTAGATGCAGCTGAGCGAGATCACCTTCGACAGTGGACGGCCCGTAGATGGCTATGGCCCGAATTTTTTCCGCATCGCGGGAGAGGTGTTCGAAGGCATGGTCGCGGTGCTGCCACAGTCTTGTGGGCCATGGTCTGGTTTTGAGGATTCTGCATCCTTTGTCGCGGTGGCCAAAGATCTGGATGTGGTCTTTGTGGGGACAGGGGCAAATATCGCCCATATTCCCGCAGAGTTTCGCACCGCATTGGAGACGGCCGGAATTGGGGTTGAGATCATGAATTCTCCCACCGCATGCCGAACCTATAATATTTTGCTCTCTGAAGGGCGCCGCATCGGCTTGGCCCTGCTGCCGGTGTAGCCCATGTTGCAAGTCTCAAACCTAAGCGTTGCGCGGGGTGGGATATCACTTTTGCACGACGTGAGCTTCTCGGTGCAACCCGGGCAAGCTCTCGTGTTGCGGGGCGCCAATGGCATCGGTAAAACCAGCCTGCTGCGCTGCATTGCCGGGCTGCAACAGCCAATATCTGGAACGATTTCAGGGTCGGAAACTGTTGCCTATGCCGCTCATGCGGATGGGCTCAAAGGACAGTTGAGCGTATTGGAAAACCTTAAGTTTTGGTCCGAAGTTTACGGCGGTCCAGATCCGAAATCTGCTTTGGCGGCTTATGATCTACAAGAGCTTGCACAGCGCTCGGCGGCGAATCTTTCAGCAGGTCAAAAACGCAGGCTCGGTTTGGCGCGCATGTTGGTGACGGGCTGCGGGCTTTGGGTGATGGATGAACCCACTGTGTCACTGGACGCGCAGAATGTGGCTTTGTTTCGAATCGTATTGCAAGCGCATTTGCAATCTGGTGGCGCTGCGGTGCTCACCACGCATATTGATCTAGACTTGTCAGGTGAGAATTTGGATCTGACAGGCTATATCGCCACGGCACAAAGATCTTCTTCCACGTTTGAGGAGGCTTTGGAATGATCCAGCTCTTTATGCGTGATATCGGTCTTGCGGTGCGTTCTGGCGGTGGCTTTGGACTAGCTTTGATATTTTTCTTGATTGTGGTGGTGCTGATCCCCTTTGCCTTGGGCCCTGATCAATCCGCCTTGGCCTTGGTGGCGCCCGGTGTGCTGTGGCTGGGAGCTTTGTTGGCCTGCTTGCTGTCACTGGATAGAATTTTTGGATTGGACTATGAGGATGGATCTCTGGACCTTCTGGCGAGCTCACCACTGCCTCTTGAGTCGGTCTATTTAGCCAAGGCTGCGGCGCATTGGTTCACCACTGGTTTGCCCTTGGCGCTGGCGGCGCCTTTGTTGGGCGTTTTACTGAATCTGAGGTTTGATGCGGGTATGGCGCTGTGTTTTTCTTTGTTACTGGGCACTCCGGCGTTGAGTCTAATTGGGGCTTTTGGGGCCACTCTGACACTTGGGATTAAGCGCGGTGGATTATTGTTATCGCTTCTGGTGCTGCCGCTCTACGTGCCGACTTTGATTTTTGGTGCGCAGGCGGTACGATCTGCATCACTTGGGCAGCCTTTTGACGTGCCCTTGGTCCTGATCTTGGCCATTTCTCTAGGTGCTGCGGCGATTTTACCCTTTGCCTCTGGGGCGGCACTGCGGATCAATCTTCGGTGAACTGACTGCCGCTTTGCGTAAATTAGTATAGGATTGAGCTTATGAACTCGACTTCAACTTCAAAACGTCTTTGTGATGCATTTTGGCAATTGGCCAATCCTAAGGTTTTTATGGGCTGGTCGGGCCGGTGGTTGCCTTGGCTGGTCGGGCTGACGATTTTATTTCTGGGTTCTGGCCTGATTTGGGGGTTTTTTTTCACGCCTGATGATACGCGTCAGGGATCGACCGTAAAAATCATTTACCTGCACGTGCCCGCGGCTTTGATGGCGATCAATGGCTATTTGCTGATGTTTGTAGGCTCCTTGGTGTGGTTGATCCGGCGACAACATGTTTCGGTTTTAGCGGCGAAGGCTGCGGCACCGGTGGGCATGACCATGACTTTGATTGCCTTGGCGACGGGGGCTATATGGGGCCAGCCGATGTGGGGGACCTATTGGGTTTGGGACCCACGCCTGACTAGCTTTTTAATTCTATTTTTGTTTTATGCGGGATATATTGCGCTTTGGGCTGCGATTGAGGATGATGACACAGCGGCGGATTTAACTTCGGTTCTGGCGCTTGTGGGGTCAGTCTTCGCCTTGTTGAGCCGCTATGCGGTGTTGTTTTGGAGCCAAGGCCTGCATCAGGGAACCACGGTCAACCTGGTCGATGGGGCCAAGCAGGAAAATATTTCGAATGTATTTTTTCAACCGCTATTGCTGTCGATGGCGGGGTTTGGACTGTTTTTTGTGACGCTGATTTTGATTGGCACGCGTACTGAACTGCGCAGAAGGCGGCTTAAGGTTTTGCAAGCACGGGAGCGGATGCTATGATGCCAGATTTAGGAAAATATGCAGTTGAGGTGATGGGCTCATATGGGGTGAGTTTGCTAGCCTTGGCCCTGCTTTGTGTTGTCTACATTCGGCGCAGTAGCTCGGTGAAACGCGCTCTTATCACTGCGGAGGCGCGCAAAGATGCGTAAACTCCTTCTTGGTTTGCCGGTATTGGTCTTTGCAATTTTCGCGGGGCTGGCTTTTGTGGGCATGCAGCGTGACGATCCGGACGGTTTGCCCAGCACGGCCACCGGTCAATCTGCCCCAATGGTTCAGCTCCAACAGCTTGAAGGTCATTTGCCCTTCGCGGAGAGTGATTTGACGGGGGGGGGCGTGAAGTTGGTAAATTTTTGGGCCAGTTGGTGCGCACCTTGTCGTGCGGAACACCCTAAATTGGTGGAACTGTCTGAAAAAGGCATTCCAGTTTACGGCGTGAACTACAAAGATGATCCGGCAAAAGCGCGGGCGTTTTTAGCAGATTTGGGCAACCCATATACTTTGGGCGGCGCTGATCCCGATGCGAAGATGGCATTGGATTGGGGGGTTTACGGCCTGCCGGAGACTTTTATTTTGGGTCCAAACGGCACTGTAATTCTGCGAGTGACAGGGCCTCTGACCGAACGCAATATGGCAACCCGGGTATTGCCCGCCTTGGCAGAGGCAGGGTTGAGTTTTCCCTAATTTGATAAAGACTCACATCCAGACGTAAAAAAGCCCCAGTTTTGTGAGATCTTTTTTGTTGTGATTTGATCAAGATTCTTTGGCGAGATTGCGCAGCACATAGTGCAAAACGCCGCCGTTTTCGATGTAATCGATTTCAACTTCTGTATCGATCCGACATTTCAGGGTGATCGCCTTCACTGTGCTATCGGTCATTGTGATCTCAGCCGGAACCTCTTGCAACGGTTTCACGCCTTCAAGACCCATGATCGAGACAGTTTCATCACCCTTCAAGCCCAGTGTCTTGCGGCTATCGCCACCTGTGAACTCAAAAGGAATAACGCCCATTCCAACCAAATTGGAGCGGTGAATGCGCTCAAAGCTCTCAGCAATAACAGCTTTGATTCCCAAAAGTGCTGTGCCTTTGGCTGCCCAGTCACGGCTTGAGCCGGCACCATATTGTTCACCGCCAAAAATCACCATTGGGGTGCCTTCAGCTTGATAGGCCATAGCCGCATCATAGATGGCCATTTCGCTGCCGTCTGGTCCCAAGGTGTAGCCACCTTCCACGCCATCGAGCATTTCGTTTTTGATGCGGATGTTGGCAAAAGTGCCGCGCATCATCACTTCATGATTGCCACGACGCGATCCATAGGAGTTGAACTCCCGTGGGCTGACTTGGCGGTCGATCAGATATTTCCCGGCTGGTGTTGTCTCTTTGAACGAGCCTGCGGGAGAGATGTGGTCGGTAGTGATCATATCGCCCAAGATGGCCATAACTTTGGCATTCTCAAGATTGGTGATCTTATGGGTTTCCATGGTAATTCCTTGGAAATATGGCGGATTTTGGACATAGGTTGAGGAAATCGGCCAATCGTATGTTTTCTGATTGGTGACTTTAACGCCCTGCCATTTCTCATCTCCTTTGAACACATCGGCATATTTGGACAAGAAGGCTTCCCGAGTAACGGTGGCCTCTACCATTTCCGAAACTTCTTGCGTGGTGGGCCAGATGTCTTTCAAATAAACGTCATTGCCATCCCGGTCTTGGCCGATCACATCGCTGGCCAAGTTGATGTCCAATGTCCCCGCCAAAGCATAGGCGACGACCAGCGGCGGTGAGGCCAGATAGTTGGCACGCACATCTGGAGAGATACGGCCCTCAAAATTGCGGTTGCCAGACAAGACAGCCGTGGCCACGAGATCGCCTTCGGAGATGGCGGCGGATATTTCGGATTGCAGAGGGCCAGAGTTGCCGATGCAGGTGGCGCAGCCGTAGCCCACGAGGTTGAAGCCAACCGCGTCCAGGTCTTTTTGCAGATCAGCCGCTTCCAGATAGGCCGATACAACTTGCGAGCCGGGAGCCAAGGAGGTTTTCACCCAAGGTTTGCGGTTCATGCCCAAAGCCGCGGCTTTGCGCGCCACAAGGCCCGCGCCAATCATCACGTAAGGATTTGATGTGTTGGTGCAAGAGGTGATGGAGGCAATCACAACTTTACCTGATTCCATCGTATAGTCTTCACCTGCAACAGTAACCTCTTTGCCCATTGGACGTTTGAAGGTTTCTTCCATCTCACGACGGAATGCAGTTTTACCTTCTGTCAGCGCGACAAAATCCTGTGGCCGCTTTGGCCCGGAGATGGCAGGCACGATTGTGCCCATGTCGAGATGTAAAGTATCGGTGTAGATTGGGGCATAGTCATCGCCACGCCAAAAGCCGTTTTCCTTAGCATAGGCTTCGACCAATGCGATGCGCGCTTCGTCACGGCCGGTGGAGTGCAGGTAACGGATGGTTTCATCATCAATTGGGAAAAAGCCACAGGTTGCGCCATACTCTGGAGCCATATTGGCAATCGTTGCACGATCTGCGAGTGGGAGGTTGTTGAGGCCTGCGCCGTAAAATTCAACAAATTTGCCAACAACTCCACGGGCGCGCAGCAATTCAACAACTTTTAGGACCAAATCGGTGCCAGTCGTGCCTTCCATCATCGCGCCGGTCAGTTCAAAGCCTACGACTTCTGGAATCAGCATGGAAATTGGTTGACCCAACATAGCGGCTTCAGCTTCAATTCCGCCAACGCCCCAGCCCAAAACGGCCGCTCCATTGACCATAGTGGTGTGGCTGTCGGTGCCGACCAATGTATCAGGATAGGCAACTTGCTCGCCGTTTTGATCTGCATCTGTCCAAACTGTTTGCGACAGATACTCAAGATTTACTTGGTGACAGATACCAGTTCCCGGAGGCACAACCCGGAAGTTGTTAAAGGCAGATTGGCCCCATTTCAGGAAGGTGTAACGCTCCATGTTCCGTTCATATTCTCGATCCACATTCATCTGAAATGCGTGGGGCGTGCCAAATTCGTCGATCATAACTGAGTGGTCAATCACAAGGTCTACTGGATTCAGCGGGTTGATCTTTTCAGGATCGCCACCCAAAGCAACGATTCCGTCGCGCATGGCGGCCAGATCCACAACAGCAGGTACGCCGGTGAAATCCTGCATCAGAACGCGGGCAGGGCGGTAAGCAATCTCACGCGGGTTTTTGCCACCCTGCGCACCCCATTGGGCAAAGGCTTTGATATCATCCACGGAAACAGTTTTTCCGTCTTCAAACCGCAGCATATTTTCCAACACAACTTTCAAAGCAGCAGGCAGGCGTGAAAAATCGCCGAGTCCCGCAGCCTGAGCGGCAGGGATTGAATAATACCCGATGCTTTCGTCACCCACGGTGAGTGTGCGGCGTGTTTTGGCAGTGTCCTGCCCAACAACTACGGTCATGAAAATCTCCAAGTTTAAACGGATACTGTGGCCTCATAACAGCAGGCCTGTATTGGAATCAAGGGGGGGAATGGCAATTTGCATACATTAGTATACCGAATTGTAAAATTTTTGTGATTGCCAAGTATCATAGATTGATTGGCCAAGTGAAATGTGAACGCCTATATAAAAGAAAGCAACAAATAGGACTGTCTTTCATGCGCATCATTTTCGCCAGCCTTCTCTGCCTTGCTTCTGTGCTATTTCCGGCTTTTGGATCTGCTGAGGACCAACCCGTGGTGGTTGAGTTGTTCACCTCACAGGGCTGTTCGTCCTGCCCGCCGGCGGATGCACACCTTCACAGGTTGGCCAAGCAACCCAATGTGATCGCCTTGGCGTTACATGTGGATTATTGGGATTATATCGGCTGGAAAGACAGCTTCGCAAACCCGGATTTCACGGAACGACAGCGCGCCTATGCGCAAGCTCAAAATGAACGGATGATCTACACGCCGCAGTTTATGATCAACGGCATGGAAAATTTTATGGGCAATCGGCGTGAAGATATGGATGGCTTGATCCGCAAATATCAAACAATGGGTGCAGCACTGAGCTTGTCTATGCAACGGTTCGGTTCGTCAGTCGATATTACCCTGAGCGATGCATTATATTATGGACCCTACGATGTTCACCTTGTGACGGTATCCCCCAACAATACCGTAGACATCCTCACAGGCGAGAATGCCAGAAAAGTTATAAACTATGCCAATGTTGTCACCGAATGGCGCACGTTGGGCATGTGGAATGGCGATTGGATAACAAGTTTTCAAACAGGTACGTTGGGACCGGGAAAACATGCTGTTTTGGTCCAGTTTCAAGGCTATGGTGAGATCATTGGATCTGCTTGGATTAACTGATCACATTTATACGGTGGGTTTGTGTTTCCACCTGCGGTGAATCCAAAACCAATTGCCCGGATCGGCCGCTATACGTTGCTCTAGGGATTTGGTGGCCTCTTTGGTCATCGTTACAGCATCGGTGTGCTCAACTGCGGCGCCAATCTCGACGCGAAAGCTATCCCCATCTGGATTGCGCATGGAGAAATAGGGTAAAAATAATGCATTTGCCTTGAGTGCAAAGCTGGCAGCGGTTAGTGACGTGTAAGCGGGCTTGCCCATAAAGCTCACGACCTCACCATCGCTCACTGCAAGATCAATCAATAGAACCAAAGCAGCCCCTTTGTTCAGGGCTTTGAACAGGCCCAAGGTGCCTTTTGATGTGGCTTCAAACACAGGGCCAGACCGGCCATCGATGTCGAGCATATTTTTGTAATTAGCATAAAAATAGGGATTGGCCATCCGCCGCACCATGCCCCCGATTTTGATACCATGCTCAAATAGAGCTGCGCGGAAGGCCTCGTGATTTCCGAAGTGACCCGAATAAAACATGATGGGACGCCCATCGGCATGGGCTTCCAATAAGTCGTCTAAGCCTGCCCCCCAAAGTTCAATACCCGCGTTTTGTCTTTGAAATTCGGCCGGATACATATTTTCAATAAAAGTGCGGCCAGCATTGTCGAGCACTTGATCTGCAATCTCAGTTTTGCGCATCGGCGCCATCTCAGGATAGATGAGATTTAGGTTGTTGATGATCCGTTTGCGATAACCGATCGTTGTTCCCAAGATGCCCCTAAGGCAGGCGCCCATGATCGCATTGCGGTGTCGGTAGGGCAGAAGCTTCATAAGAGCGAAGGTCCCCATGATGGCCTTGTTCTCAAGCCATTGCCGTTTTGTTCCATTGCGCTGGATGGAATTATCCATTGGTGTCACGTGCCTGTGTCAGTCTCTCACGGTACCAAACATATAATCCCGCCCCAACAATGAGAATTGCCCCCATGAGGGTCAGCAGGTCTGGAGTTTCACTGAAGAGTGCAAATCCAAAAATGATGGCAAACAAAAGCCCAGCGTAGCCATAGGGCGCGATGTCGCTTGCGGGAGCGGCGGCGAAGGCTCGGATCATCAATAAATGACCCAAAATGCCAAAGGCTACTAAAGCTGTAATCACCGGCACCTCATTCAAGGCGATGGGTTGCCAGAAAAAAGGCACCACCATCGAGGAAAAGCATGTGCCAAAGAAGCCTTGCAAAAAGAGTGCGGTCCAGGGTCCGTCACTGCGCACGAAACGGGTGGCGAGGGCGTAGATGGTAAAGCTTACAGCCCCCATTAATGGAAAAAATGAGGTTGTGGTCATCACCGATGTTCCAGGTCTTATGATCAGCATCGCCCCAATAAAGGCGGCGGCGATCCCCATGATGCGGCGGCGTCCTATCTTTTCACCCAAAACCATAACAGCGCCCAATGTGACCATCACCGGCCCCAGTTGAATAAGCGCTGTGGCATCGGCCAAGGGCATGTAGATGATCCCTAAGAAAAACAGATAACTGCTGGTGGTCGTTGCAAAGCCGCGCAACACATGCAACTTGATGTGACTGTTCGAAAACAACGTGTGTCGGGTTAAAATCAGCCCTGAACCCACCAAAATCGCCTGTGAGACGAATCTGAGCCACACGATTTGCGCCACAGGAATGCGCAGGCCAAGAGTTTTGGCCATGACATCCATCGAGGTCATGCACAGCACCCCCGCAACCATAAGCGCAGCGCCTTTTTGACCTGGGGTTAATGTCATTTCGGCGCTTGGGGCAGGCCCACACCGATCATGCTGTCGCGCGTTACCCAATAGGCCAGCTCATCTGCCGATAGCCCCATGGTTTCTTTGGGCTGGGCCGGCAGAACGAGATAGCGCATATCTGCGGTACTGTCGTGCACGCGCACTTGCACATCTTGAGCAATTTCAACACCAAACTCTGATAAGACCTTACGCGGTTCAATCACGGTGCGCGATCTGTAGGCACGGGATTTATACCAATCGGGTGGTAGTCCTAAAAGATTGCGTGGGTAGCAAGAGCATAGGGTGCAAACAACTACGTTATGAACTAAAATGGTGTTTTCGACCGCAATCAAATGCATAGGTCCAATGTCAAACCCCATATCCCGAGAGGCTTGACCTGCATCGGTCAACAGCGCCGATTTGAACTCGGGATCACTCCAGGCGCGGGCGACAACTTTAGCACCATTGGCTGGGCTGCGCGCGTCCATTGTGTTGATCTGATTGTGAATTTGCGCCGCAGTGATGTGGCCTTTTTCAATCAAGAGTTCGCGTACAGAAATTTCCATCATCTGCCAATAGCTCAATACGATGTCGTCATCTTTGCGGTAGGGATGGCCCGAAGGCGACAAGGCGCCGTGGTCGTGATCATGATGGTCATGTGGCATTATGCAGGCTCCAACCAATGGGCGTAGATTTCAGCTTCTATCACGTCGTCTGGTGTCTCGGCGGCATCGCCCCAGATCTCTGCCATAGTAAAGCGCACCCGCACCAAGCGCTGCTGTTGGGGTGGCAGGCGGTAGGCGTTTTGTTCGGGGTTGTTGAAAAGACCTATTTCGCGCTCAATCTCACCGGTTTTACCCCGCAGATAGGCAGGGGTTCGGATATGGCCCGGGGGCCAATGATTTTGCACACGCACTTTCATGTCGCATCGCCATAGGTGGTGCCACGTGCCTTTATCTGCGCCATTTTATCGGCCAACTCAGCTGTGGAAAAGGCGCCGGATTCTACCATATTTTGACTCACAGAGGCAATCCAGCGTTCATAATAACTCATGGTTTCATAGGCCTCTTCGCCCATATCTTCAAGCACGCGGCGCAGGCTGTCGGTGTTCATCAATCCGGCCGAAGAGGCCAGCACCATCAGAGCATCCACGCGTTTTTCCCAAAGCGCAAAATCATGTTGATCATGGTTGATACCACCGGCAGGGTCGCCGCCCATATCGTGCCATCTTTTTCCAAAAAACTCTGTCATGGGATAAAACTAGGCCCGGGTCTCGCGTTTGTCCAGCGCCCGTGATGAGCGCTCATATTATAAATTGATGCATTATAAGTGGGTAAATCTGCTCCCCGACATGGTGCCAGGGAGCGGTGTTGCTGATCAATTGCCAAAAACGCGTTTGAAAATCGTGCCAACATGTTTGGTGTGATAGGCCAGATCGAATTTGTCTTCGATCTCATCTACAGACATCACGGCCATAACGTCTGCATCTGCTTTCAGCTCGGTCAAGAAATCTGCGCCTTGTTCCCAAACCCGCATCGCATTGCGTTGCACCAAACTGTAGCTGTCCTCGCGGCTGACGCCTTTTTGAGTGAGGGCCAGTAAAACTCGCTGCGAATGCACCAGACCACGGAATTTGTTCATATTCGCGATCATATTATCTGGATAAATCACCAGCTTGTCGATCACGCCAGTGAGACGGGCCAAGGCAAAATCGAGTGTGATTGTAGCATCTGGTCCAATAGCGCGCTCAACTGAGCTGTGCGAGATATCCCGCTCATGCCAGAGCGCAACGTTTTCCATCGCAGGGACCACGCACATACGTACGATGCGGGCCAAACCGGTGAGGTTTTCTGTCAAAACAGGGTTGCGTTTGTGCGGCATCGCAGAGCTGCCTTTTTGGCCTTTGGAGAAGAACTCTTCAGCCTCCAAAACTTCAGTGCGTTGCATGTGGCGAATCTCAATCGAGACATTCTCAATGGAGCTGGCTACGACGCCCAAAGTTGCAAAAAATGCAGCATGGCGATCGCGTGGGATCACTTGGGTGCTGATGGGTTCGGCTGTTAGGCCTAACTGTTCGCATACATGTTCTTCCACAAATGGGTCGATGTTCGCGAATGTGCCCACAGCACCAGAGATAGCGCCGGTTGCAATCTCAGTTCGTGCCGTGCGCAGGCGGGTCAAGTTGCGGTCCATTTCGGCGTAAAAACGCGCGAAGGTCAGGCCCATGGTGACAGGTTCAGCGTGGATGCCATGGCTACGACCAATGCGGATGGTGTCTTTATGCTCTAATGCACGGCGCTTTAATGCGGCCAGCAAGGCTTCAACATCGGCAATCAAAATATCTGCGGCGCGGGTTAACTGCACGTTTAGGGTTGTATCCAGAACGTCTGAGCTGGTCATGCCTTGATGCACAAAACGCGCCTCATCACTGCCGATGATATCGGCCAAATGGGTCAAGAATGCGATGACGTCATGTTTTGTGACTGCTTCAATTGCGTCAATCTTGGCCACGTCAAATTCAACGTCTTTGGCTTTCCAAACCGCATCCGCGCTGGCCTGTGGGATTACCCCGAGTTTTGCGTGCGCGTCGCATGCATGAGCTTCAATCTCATACCAAATGCGAAATTTGGTTTTGGCGGACCAAATGTCTACCATATCAGGGCGGGAATAACGTTCGATCATTGGATCAAGGCCTTTTGGATTGAGGAGCAGTTGCCCGCCTCATAGACTGCTGAGCTTGGAGGTTCAAGCATATGGGGGCGGCTGGAGACGATCAATCTGGGTTCAAAACTTAAGTTTGATTGAGGCCTACGCCATTTATGTTATGACACTCTGGAAAAGCTGTCACCGCTGGATTTGCGGTGATGAGAGATAGGGTGTCAGGCGCGTGAGTTCTAAGGACAATCATCAAGGGCCTCTGTTCCTGGAAATGGAAGATTTCACCGGCTGTCTTTGGGTTATTTCTCGCCAAATCATCGACCATACCGAAGATGCCAAGCTTACATTTATAGGTCGTTGCGAGGTGTCTGACGGTTGGTATCAGGAGACTGGGCAGATGGTGTTGCCTGACGGGCAATCCCTGTCAAGCACCCGCCGTTATCGCTGGGGTGCCACTTTGGAGGGGGTGGATGTGCATTTTGACGATGGGCGGTTTTTTCACCGGATTGATTTGGCGCATGCCTCAGCACAGGCTCGACATTTTTGTGATCCTGATGATTACGAAGTCTCCTATGAATTCACGCAATGGCCGGTCTGGACGTCGCTTTGGAAGGTTAAGGGACCGCGAAAAGACTACGAAATGGACAGCAGTTACCGCAAACTTACGCTTTGAGTGCTTGCAACACCCTATCTGCAAGGGCTAAACGTTGCGGGACAAGTTAAATAAGGGATTTTAAACATGACCACCACCACACATAATAGCGTTCTTGCAGAAGCAATCTTGCCTCTGACCGGGCATGCGATTCGTGTCAAACAAATCATTTTGGTTATTGCTGGCATTGCCGCTTTGGCCGTGGCCGCGAAGATCAAAATCCCCATGATTCCAGTTCCTATGACCATGGGCACCTTCGCCGTGCTGAGCATCGGTGCAGCTTATGGCATGCGGTTGGGTCTGGTGACCATCATCGGCTATATGCTGATCGGCGCTTTGGGCTTTGACGTTTTCGCAGGTTCTAGCGCTGAGACCTTCGGCATTACCTATATGATGGGCGGCACTGGTGGCTATTTGGTGGGCTATGTTTTGGCTGTTTTGGCTTTGGGCTACGCAGCCCGCCAAGGCTGGGACCGCTCCATTGGTAAAATGGCGTTGGCGATGGTTTTGGGCAATGTCTTGATTTATGTGCCGGGCTTGGTCTGGTTGGCTGTGCTTTATGGCACCGATGCGCCAATCTTCACTTGGGGCCTGACACCTTTCCTTCTGGGCGATTTGGTGAAATTGGCCTTGGCAGCTTTGCTTTTGCCATCTGTATGGGGCCTCGTCGGCTTCGCACGTAAATAACTCTGAATTTAGGTTTAAGTAAAAAGGCGTAGCTGAAGTTGCGCTTTTTTATTTTTTCCTTGTAGTACTTATAGTAATGAGATCACACCCCCATCAAAACCCTATCAAATTCATAGGTGGTCAGGTTTTCGAAGCCGTCTTCGGTGATCAAGACTTGGTCTTCCAGCTTGATGGAGAAATCTCCACCCTCGGGTGACACCAGCGCTTCGACGCAGAGAACCATGCCAGCCTCAAGCTCATATTCGAACGCGCCATCGACCAATTGGTCGGGGTAGGCAATCAAGGGCCATTCATCGCATAGACCGACCCCATGCATCATGCAGCCGTATTTTTGTACCTGATAGTGGTCATGTAAGCGGTGTCCGTTTTTCGAAAGGCTGCGCATCGAGACGCCGGGCGCGAGCATTTTCATATTGATCTGGATATGCTCATGGGCGTGTTTCATAGCTGATATCATATCGGGGGGAGGTGCCTGATCTCCAATCCACCAGCTACGTGAGATGTCCACGCAGATGCCGTAGCTGCCAATTAAATCTGTGTCGAAACTGACAATTTCATTGTTCTGCACCAGTCTGGGGCCGCACTCTTGAAACCAAGGGTTTGTGCGCGGTCCGGATGTTAGAAGCCTTGTCTCAATCCATTCGCCGCCGCGTCGGATGTTTTCCGCATGCAGCACCGCCCAGATATCATCCTCGCTCATCTGCCCTGAAGGCACGCCAGCGCGGGCCGCGTCTTCCATGGCGCGTACAGCGGTTTCGCAGGCATGACTGGCGCAGCGCATCGCTTTGATTTCGTCAGGCCCTTTGATGACACGGGCTTTCTCGGTCAACTCTTCGCCTTCCATCACCACGAACCCTAAGGTCTCAAGCGCGCGGAGGCCGACCATCATGATCTTATCGACTGCCAATCGCATATTGCTACCGCCATGTTTGCGCACCAAATCTAACACCTCTTGACTGAATTTCTTCGCAGCCAAATGCGCCATATCCCCTCGGTCAAAATAGAAAAAATCTGCGCCCGAGCGTTGTTCGCTTACCAGTGGGTTGAATTGTGACAAGAAGGGCGAATTTTTATAATCCCATATCACCATATAGCCATCCGCACAGATAATCAGAGCGCGGAAGGGGTTATGGGTGTTCCACAACTGCATATTGGTGCTGTCGGTGGCGTAGCGGATGTTGAGCGGGTCAAACACTACCAGCGCACCATAGTCGCGGGCATTAATGCACTGCACCAGCCTTTGATGGCGAAACCCGCGCATTTGTTGGAGATCGGGCAGATCCAGTCCAGCTTTGGCCCATTCATCAAAGGCCAGTTTGGTCGGGCCTATTTCAACCCGATCCATATCATTGGAGCTGTTGTCGCCGGTCATGGCACCTTTGGTTGGGTCAATTTTACGGATCTCGTTGAATGTCTGTATCATGGCTGGCCTCTCTATACTCCGCAAGATTGCGTTTGCAGATCGGCTGTGTCAGGTTTGTTTGCGACATATCTCTTGTAATAATCCGCTCTGTGAGCTGTATAATATGCCTGAAATTCTACAATCACGCATTCCCTATGACGTGAGCACCAAGAAAAACCTGCCCGGAATTGCCCCATTGGCTACGGAGGGCTGGTTGATTGAGGATGAGGCTTTCGCCGGCCAAATGGCGGAGCGGGATCGCCTGCTCTCACAGATGCCTGAGCGGGTGTTTGCAGATGCAGGGGCCACGCCAGAGTCCAAGCAGGAGGTTTTGGATGAGGTTCTGGCGTTACTGCGCAACCGCACGTCCTATCAGGTCAGCCCGAGCGACGTGATCCGCCCGGATGGGGTAAGGGTGCGCTTGGATGGGGATCCATTGCTGACCGCTGCGCGATTGGTGCAAGAGGATCTTTGTCTGCATGAAAAGTATGGCGACGAGCATGTGTTGACTGCTGCGGTCTTATGCTTTCCCGCCAGTTGGACTTTGGACGAGAAAATTGGATGCCCCTTGAGCGGGGTGCATGCGACAGTGGATGAGTATAACACCGATATTGCCAAGCGTGTGCAGCGATTGTTTGACGGCATCCAAGCGGGCCGTCCGATGTGGCGCTTTAATGTTCTGCAATATGTGCGCCCTGATTTGTTCCAGCCCCGACGCGAAAATGATGCGCGCAACTCGGATGAAGACTATGGGACCGGGGCCTATACGCGCACCGAGCATCAAGCTTTGGTGCGTATGCCTAAGTCGGGAGCGGTGTTGTTTGCTATTCATACCTATGTGGTGAAACAGCCTGCACAGATTGATCTCTAAGCTCTCTGGTTTTAGCCATAAAAAAGGCGCCCATTTCTGGACGCCTTCTAAGTCTGAGTGCTGTGGAGTTAGCAGCTGTAGTACATGCCAAATTCTACTGGGTGAGGTGTGTGCTCATAGTGCAGAACTTCTTCCATTTTCAGGTCGATGTAGCCTGCGATTTGATCTTCAGTGAAAACGCCGCCTTGAGTCAAAAAACTCATGTCCGCTTTCAACTCGTCCAGCGCTTCGCGCAGGGAGCCGCAAACTGTTGGGATATCCGCCAATTCTTCTGGTGGCAGATCATATAGATCTTTGTCAGCAGCTTCGCCCGGGTGAATTTTGTTTTTGATGCCGTCAAGGCCGGCCATCAACAAGGCTGCAAAGCACAGGTAAGGATTTGCAGCTGGATCTGGGAAACGTGCTTCAACGCGTTTTGCATTTGCAGACTCAGCCCATGGGATCCGAACACAGCCTGAGCGGTTGCGTGCAGAGTAAGCGCGCAAAACAGGGGCTTCAAAACCTGGGATCAAGCGTTTGTAGCTGTTTGTGGCTGGGTTGGTGAAGGCATTCAACGCTTTGGCGTGCTGCAGGATGCCACCAATGAAGTATAGCGCTTCATCTGAGAGGTCTGCATATTTATCGCCTGCAAACAAAGGCTTGCCACCTTTGAATATGGACATGTTCACGTGCATGCCAGTGCCGTTGTCGCCTGCGATTGGCTTTGGCATGAATGTAGCAGATTTACCGTAGGCGTGGGCCACATTGTGGACCACATATTTATATTTTTGCAACTCATCAGCTTGATGGGTCAATGAACCAAAGATCAGGCCCAATTCGTGCTGACAGCTGGCCACTTCGTGGTGGTGCTTGTCGACCTTCATTCCCATGCGCTTCATAGTAGAGAGCATTTCGCTGCGAATGTCTTGTGCATCGTCAACTGGGTTAACTGGGAAATACCCACCTTTAACACCGGGACGATGGCCCATGTTACCAACTTCATAGGCGCTATCTGTGTTCCAAGACGCGTCTACTGCATCAACTTCGTATGACACTTTATTGATTTTATTTTCGAACCGTACATCATCAAACAGGAAGAATTCAGCTTCCGGACCCATATAAGCCACGTCGCCGATGCCGGTTGAGATTAGATAGGCTTCAGCGCGTTGAGCACAGCCGCGTGGATCACGGGCATAGCTTTCGCCTGTGTCTGGCTCAACCACGGTGCAATGGACGCAGATGGTTTTTTCAGCGTAAAATGGGTCAAAATAGGCGGAATCGACGTCAGGCATCAATTTCATGTCTGATTCTTCGATGGATTTCCAACCAGCGATGGAGGAACCATCAAACATGAAACCGTCTGCAATGAAGTCTTCGTCGACTTGATCTGAACATACTGTAACGTGCTGCAGCTTGCCTCGCGGGTCAGTGAAACGAATGTCCACATATTCAACGCCTTCTTCGGCGATCATGGATAGAAGGTCTTTGTTCATTGGATGTCTCTCCTTTAAAAGCGTTATTAGATAGCGTCGTCGCCGGTTTCACCGGTGCGGATACGGATAGCTTGTTCAATTGTCGACACAAAAATCTTGCCGTCTCCAATTTTGTCCGTTTTGGCAGCGTTGGTGATGGCTTCGATTGCCGCGTCGGCCATATCGTCTACCAGAACAACTTCGATTTTAACTTTGGGCAGAAAATCCACAACATACTCGGCACCACGGTACAATTCGGTATGGCCTTTTTGTCTGCCGAATCCTTTTACCTCGACAACAGAGAGACCCTGAACGCCGATGTCCTGAAGGGCTTCTTTCACTTCGTCTAGTTTGAACGGTTTGATAATGGCTTCGATCTTTTTCATTTGGATACCCGCTAATGTTTCTGCAGAGCTGGAATTTCACCTTTTGAGTGGTCGGGCAATTCCCCAAGTGTCAGACCGGGACGTAATTACACATAAAAAACTTAATGTGATTAAATTTTAGGCATAATGCATTATTTTTGTGCGACAGTGAATCTGGGATACGAAATCGGCCATCATATGCCCCCTAATTCACCGGGTGAGTGCTATAATATGTCCTATTTTACAATATGGTTAAAATTAGCTGAAAAACTATCATTTTGCTCTCGCATCCTTGCCCGAGCTTTGTTAGATAGCCTCGGAATATGGCGGTTTCTAGGGGCCGCCACATACTTTTGCGGGTATGGCGAAATTGGTAGACGCACTAGATTTAGGTTCTAGCGCCGCAAGGCGTGGGGGTTCAAGTCCCTCTACCCGCACCATGGTTTAAAAAGGGATGTAATATGCAGGTCACTGAGACCCTGAACGAAGGCTTGAAACGCGGTTATAACATCGTTGTAACAGCCGCCGAGTTGGCTACAAAAGTTGACGAGAAGCTGGTAGAAGCCCGGCCCGACATTGAAATGAAGGGCTTTCGTAAGGGTAAAGTCCCTATGGCCTTGCTGAAAAAACAATATGGTCAGCGTTTGACGGGCGAAGCGATGCAAGAGAGCATCGATGGCGCCATCGCTAAGCATTTTGAAGACAGCGGCGATCGCCCTGCCATGCAGCCTGAGGTTAAAATGACAAATGATGACTGGAAAGAGGGCGACGATATCAATGTTGAGATGTCTTACGAAGCGCTGCCAACCATCCCAGAAGTTGATCTGAAAAAGATCAAACTCGAAAAATTGATTACAAAAGCTGATGACGCTTCTGTTGATGAAGCTTTGGCAAACTTGTCTAAAACAGCTCAAGACTTCGCAGATCGCAAAAAAGGTTCAAAAGCCAAAGACGGCGATCAAGTGACTATAGATTTTTTTGGTAAAGTTGAAGGCGAGCCTTTCGAAGGCGGTACCGCTGAAGATTATCCATTGGTTTTGGGTTCTAATTCCTTCATCCCCGGTTTTGAAGCCCAATTGGTAGGCGCCAAGGTTGACGAAGATATTGAAGTTAAAGTAAATTTCCCAGCTGAATATGGCGCGGAAAACCTTGCCGGCAAAGACGCTGTTTTTGAATGCAAAATAAGAGCTGTCAAAGCACCAAAAGCGTCAGAGATCAACGATGATATGGCCAAGAAATTTGGTGCTGAAGATTTGCCTGCGCTGAAAGTTCAGATTTCTGAACGTCTGGAAGCTGAATATGCAGGCGCTGCCCGTGAGATCCAAAAACGTGGTTTGCTTGATGCTCTCGACAAAATGGTGAAATTCGAACTTCCACCATCATTGGTAAAAGCCGAAGCTGGCCAAATTGCGCATCAGCTGTGGCATGATGAAAACCCTGAAATTGAGGGCCATGATCATCCTGAAGTGACACCAACAGATGAGCACAACTCATTGGCCGACCGCCGTGTGCGCCTTGGTCTGCTGTTAGCCGAAATGGGTCAAAAAGCTGAGATCCAAGTGACCGACGCTGAAATGACCCAAGCGATGATGAACCAAGCGCGTCAGTATCCAGGTCAAGAGCGTGAGTTCTTTGAGTTTGTGCAACAGAATCAGCAAATGCAGCAGCAAATGCGTGCGCCTTTGTTTGAAGATAAAGTGGTTGATTATGTGTTTGAACTTGCAACAGTGACAGACAAAGTGATCACAAAAGACGAGCTGCAAAAAGCCGTTGAAGCCCTCGAAGAAGAGTAAAGCTTTAAGTCATTACCTGCATCCGGTCTCATGAAGATCGGGTGCAGGCTTCCACCCCACTGTGGGTGTCAAGACGCCCCCCCTAAATCATCACGGATAGAATTGAACCAAGGGTCTGGCGGCTTGATCGTTCTTTTGCGTGTCGCGAACTTTGCAGGCCTTGTGGGTAGGAGTATTTCGTATCCTCGGTCTGTATCAGACAAAGAAAAAGCGCCACCTTAATGTAAGGCGGCGCTCATTTCTTTAGCAAAGAGAGAAGGGGTTAAGCTTCGACTTCGTCAGACGCTTCTGCAGATGCAGTTTTTTTTGCATCCTCACCAAAGTCGTCCATGCCTGCAGAGCCGATATCATCAAAGAGCTCCTGAATTTCGAATTCGGCTGCAGCTTCTTCTTCAGCAGCCAGATCTTGGATAGATTTACCAGCAGCTTGAAGCTCAGCCTCTTGGGACGAACGTGCAACGTTCAACTCAATTTTGCTTTCAACCTCAGGGTGCAGACGCACAGAAAGATCATGGATGCCCAGATCTTTGATCGGCGCCATCAGAATAACCTGCTTCTTGTCGAGGCTGAAACCAGCGGCAGATGCAGCTTCTGCGGCGTCACGTATTGTGACTGACCCGTAAAGCGAACCCGCATCGGAAGCAGAACGAATCACAATAAATTGCTGACCGTTCAGTTTCACAGCCAAAGCTTCTGCCTCAGATTTGGTTTCCAGATTGCGTGCTTCCATCTGAGATTTTTGCGCTTCGAAGCTCGTAATATTTGCTTCAGAGGCGCGCATTGCTTTGCCAGTTGGAATTAGGAAGTTTCGAGCGAACCCCTGTTTTACATTTACGACATCGCCCATTTGGCCTAATTTAGCCACGCGTTCCATAAGGATAATTTGCATGTGCTTGGCTCCCTATTTCACAGCGTATGGCAGCAAGGCCAAGAAACGAGCACGTTTGATGGCGCGAGCCAACTCACGTTGTTTTTTTGCAGAGACTGCGGTGATACGAGACGGCACAATTTTGCCACGCTCAGAGATATAGCGCTGAAGCAAACGTGTGTCTTTGTAATCGATTTTTGGGGCATTATCACCAGAGAAAGGGCAGACCTTCCGGCGGCGGAAAAATGGTTTTGTTCCCATAACTTAGCGCTCCTTATGTCCGACGTTCGCGGCGTTCGCCACGATCACCGCGGTCGTCACGTTTTTGCATTTGAACGGATGGGCCTTCCTCATGGCCGTCCACGCGGATGGTCAACAAGCGCATGACGTCTTCATGCAAAGCCATCAGGCGCTCCATTTCTTTAACAGCAGCGGAAGGCGCGTCTGTTTTTAGAAAGGCGTAGTGGCCTTTACGATTTTTGTTAACTTTGTACGCCATGGTTTTGACGCCCCAATATTCATGCTCTACGACGGAACCGCCATTTTCGCTCAGAACATTGGAAAATTCTCCAATCAATGCTTCAGCCTGTGTGTTCGACAGGTCCTGACGCATGATAAAGACATGCTCATAAAATGACATGTGCTTTCCTGTTTTTTAGGTGCGCTTCAAAGATCAGAGGTTTGACCGCAGTCTGATCACGAGAGGCCGCACGGGAAAAGATATTCTGCGGATGGCTGCGTTTGCCATAAGTACTGCTGATGTGCAAGGAAATTGGTGCCTGAATCATAAGTATTAATCGGTTTGTTGTCCGGTGGGCTGGGTGTCTGAAATTCAGGCGGGCAGGGTGATATTTTAGCGCCCTGCGGCTTGGGGCGCAGGTGCAGCGTTGCGCGATGCCTAGACAGAAGATATGCCAAGGACAATCAAAGTTTCGAAAGAGGATATATTATGCGCGCATTTGTTTTTCCGGGCCAAGGGGCTCAAACGATTGGCATGGGGCAGGCTCTGGCCGCCAACTATCCGGTTGCTAAGGCTGTTTTTGATGAGGTCGACGATGCACTGGGGCAAGATCTTTCTGGCCTGATTTGGGAGGGTGACATTGGAACCTTAACTCTCACTGCTAACGCACAACCCGCCTTGATGGCCACATCGCTTGCCGCTTTGCGGGCCTTGCAGGCGGAAGGCATGGCCTTGGATACGGCCTCATTTGTAGTTGGTCATTCCTTGGGCGAATATTCTGCCCTCGCGGCCGCTGGAGCCATCTCTATTGCTGACACCGCGCGATTGTTGCGGATCCGCGGAACAGCAATGCAAGAGGCCGTTCCTGTTGGAGTTGGCGCTATGGCTGCGATTTTGGGGATGGATTTTGCCGCTGTGACAGCCCTGGCTGAGGCCGCCGCACAAGGTGACGTTTGCCAAGCAGCCAACGACAATGATCCGGGACAAGTGGTGGTCTCTGGCCATCGTGCGGCTGTGGAACGTGCTCTTGATTTGGCCAAGGAGGCCGGGGCGAAACGGGCGGTTTTACTGCCAGTTAGCGCTCCGTTTCATTGTGCATTGATGGAGCCTGCGGCTGAACGCATGGCCTTGGCCCTTGCTGAGATTGATATTGCAGCGCCGGCTTTGCCTTTGGTGTCAAATGTGCTGGCTTCGGCAGTGAGTGATCCCGCTATGATACGTTCCTTGCTTGTTGAGCAGGTCACGGGCGCGGTGCGCTGGCGCGAATCTGTGATGTATTTGGCCTCAGAGGGTGTGACCGAGGTTTGGGAAATTGGCGCGGGCAAATCTCTATCGGGTATGATCCGGCGGATTGACCGCGCATTGACTTGTCAAGCCATCGGATCGCCTGAAAATATAGTCAAGGCTTTGGCGCCGAAAACTTAATAACATTTGACACGATATCAGGCCCGAGGCGCAGAATTAGAATTCTGTATCTCAGCCTGTTATAATTGTCGTCGAACTTAGGAGAATCACATGTTTCGTTTGGATGGAAAAAAAGCATTAATCACGGGCGCCTCAGGCGGCATTGGCGGCGAAATTGCAAAAATTTTGCATGCGGCTGGCGCAACTGTTGCGCTCTCTGGCACGCGGGTGGAACCCTTGCAAGCTTTAGCGACTGAACTGGGGGATCGGGTGCATATTTTGCCGTGCAACCTGTCAGACTCAGAAGCGATCACCGCCTTGCCAAAACAAGCGGCTGAGGCCATGGGCAGCGTTGACATTTTGGTCAATAACGCTGGTGTGACCCGCGACAACCTATTCATGCGCATGTCGGATGATGAGTGGGGGTCGGTTTTGGACATCAACCTCACCAGCACCATGCGTCTGTGCAAAGGTGTGTTGCGCGGCATGATGAAAGCGCGTTGGGGCCGCATTATCAATGTGTCTTCTATCATAGGTGCGACTGGCAATCCCGGGCAGGCCAATTATGCCGCGTCAAAAGCGGGTGTCGTGGCGATGTCCAAGTCATTGGCTTATGAAGTAGCAACACGCGGCATCACAGTGAACTGTGTGGCGCCGGGCTTTATCACAACTGCGATGACCGACAAATTGACTGATGATCAAAAATCTGGAATTTTGACTCAAGTGCCTGTTGGGCGCATGGGCACAGCCAGTGAAATTGCGGCGGCGGCATTATATCTGGCCAGCGAAGAAGCGGCCTACATGACGGGTGCTACGTTGCATATTAATGGTGGCATGGCTATGCTTTAGTGGCTTTATGCCGATTTAGACTTGCTTTCGACAAAACATTTGCCCCTAGGCAAACCTGTGCTATATGCGGCTGAACGAAGTGCGTTGGACCCTGATCTGTGCACATCGCCCCATAAACGAACGGGGATCCACCGCTTCACTCTTGAAGCACCTCAAGATCGCAGTTTTACTGCGAAGAACCACGGGCCACGGCCCAGGAACGAATAAGGACCTGAGATATGAGCGATGTCGCTGACCGCGTTAAAAAGATCGTTGTAGAGCACCTAGGTGTTGAAGAAGATAAAGTTGTTGAAAATGCATCCTTCATCGATGACCTCGGCGCAGATAGCCTTGATACAGTTGAATTGGTAATGGCTTTCGAAGAGGAATTCGGAATTGAAATTCCTGATGACGCTGCTGAAACAATTCAGACTTTTGGCGATGCTGTAAAGCATATCTCCGAAGCAGTCTAAGTACTGACCATAGAGTTTTGATTGCGGCATCCTATTTCGGATGCCGTTTTCGTTTTCATTATCTAAATAAGTGATAAATTGGGGCTGACCTCTTGATTGGTTTGGGCCATAGTTGGTACAGAGATCAAAATTGGAGATCAAGATGCGCCGTGTCGTAGTTACTGGGCTTGGAATGGTATCCCCTCTTGCGGATGGGGTGGAAGCAACTTGGGAGCGTTTGCTCGCAGGTCAATCCGGCGCGGGTCTCATTCAGAAATTTGACACAAGCGAAGTGGTCACCAAATACGCCTGTGAAGTGCCCTTGGGCGACGGAACCAATGGCACTTTTAATAGTGATACCTATATGGCGGCCAAGGAACAGCGCAAAGTAGATGATTTTATTCTGTATGGGGTGGCAGCAGCCCAGCAGGCCGTGCACGACAGTGGCTGGATGCCGGAAGCTGACGCCGATCGTGAGCGCACGGGAGTGATGATTGGTTCTGGTATCGGAGGGCTGCAAACCATTGCCGCCACCGCATTGCTCATCAAGGAAAAAGGCCCACGCCGGGTGTCACCGTTCTTCATTCCTGGGGCTTTGATCAATCTTGTATCTGGCCATGTGAGTATTAGATTTGGGTTTAAAGGCCCCAACCATGCGGTTGTGACGGCCTGTTCCACTGGCGCGCATGCCATTGGAGATGCCAGCCGTTTGATTATGTTCGGTGATGCGGATGTCATGGTGGCAGGCGGGGCTGAAAGCTCAATCTGTGAAATTGGCCTCGCGGGCTTCAACGCATGCAAAGCGCTGTCGACCAAAGGTGAATCCGATCCCAGCAAAGCCAGCCGCCCCTATGATATTGACCGAGACGGATTTGTGATGGGCGAGGGGGCCGGTGTTGTGGTTCTTGAAGAGCTGGAGCACGCTAAGGCGCGCGGCGCTAAAATCTATGCAGAAGTTCTGGGCTACGGAATGTCAGGCGACGCCTATCACATCACCGCGCCTTCTGAGACTGGTGAAGGCGGCGAGCGCTCTATGCGGGCCGCTTTGAAAAACGCAGGTCTTCAGCCGTCAGATATCGATTACATCAACGCCCATGGGACCTCGACCATGGCCGACACCATCGAATTGGCCGCTGTTGAGCGGTTGTTGGGTGATTCTGTATCGCGTGTCACCATGTCTTCAACAAAATCTTCGACCGGGCATTTGCTAGGTGCTGCAGGGGCTATTGAGGCTATTTTTAGCATTCTGGCGATCCGGGATCAAGTGGCGCCGCCGACGATCAACCTCGACAATCCAGCCGTTGAGACTTTGATTGATCTGGCGCCCAACGTGAAAGTAGAGCGGGACATCACGATTGCGCTGTCAAATTCCTTTGGATTTGGCGGTACCAATGCCAGTGTTGTTTTCGGGAAATATAAGTAACATGTGGCGGAACATCGCTTCCAATGCTCTTACGATTTTTGTTGTGGTATTATTCCTGCTTGGCGGATTAATAACTTTGCTGAAATCTCAATATTACAAGCCGGGTCCCTTGGCGGAAGCTATTTGCCTGAAGGTTGAGCCGGGCAGTTCCATGTCCAGAGTTGCTGGGCAATTGAGTGTGCAAGGGGCCGTGACAAGTCAAAAACTGTTTCATGTTGGTGTTGATTACACTAATAAATCTGGAGATTTGAAGGCTGGCAGTTTTCTTATTCCTGCGGCGGCTTCCATGGCTGAGATTGCCGACCAAATCACCACCGGTGGGCGTAATACATGCGGCACGGAAGTGGTGTACCGGGTCGGTGTGACTCGCACCACAGTATTGGTGCGTGAACTAGATCCTGCTACTAATGCCTATAAAGAAGTTGTGCGCTTCAATCCGGCTGATGATGCTATTCCTGACGCTTATTCTCGTGTGGTAACGCTCAATGATACCCGTATGCGGGTGGCGGCCTCCGAGGGCACCACTAGCTGGCAAGTTGTGGAAGCGCTGAAATCGATTGATATTTTGACCGGAGATATCCCGGAAGTGCCCGCCGAAGGGTCTCTGGCGCCTGACAGCTATGAAATAAGAACTGGTGATCTGCGGGTTGATATCCTGTCCAGAATGGCGTTGGCACAAGAAGGTCGCTTGGCAGATGTTTGGGCCGCACGCGATGACACAACACCTGTCGAAACTATTGACCAGCTTTTAGTGCTTGCCTCAATTATCGAAAAAGAGACCGGGGTTTTTGATGAGCGGTTTCAGGTGGCCTCGGTGTTTGCCAATCGTTTGGACAAGGGCATGCCGTTGCAAACTGATCCAACTGTTATTTATGGCATTACTTTGGGCAAAGGCCCCTTGGGCCGTGGCTTGCGCAAAAGTGAACTGCGCAGTGATACCCCTTGGAACACTTATGTGAACCGGGGCTTGCCGCCAACACCCATTGCCAATCCCGGCCTTGCGAGCCTTCAGGCCGCTGTTTCCCCGACGGAGACGGATTATATATTTTTTGTTGCCGACGGCACGGGCGGTCATGCTTTTGCTGTGACCCTCAAAGAGCACAACCGCAACGTCGCGGCTTGGCGCAAAATCGAAGTAGAGCGTAACCAATAAGCGCGCGTGACCTCCGCTGGTCCGGTGGCGCTGTTCATAGATTTGCCCCTCATAACGGGCTCTCAAACCCAGCATGCGCCCTATTTGGCCGTCACTGCGGATACATGGTTGGGACTCTATCGCGGTTTATTCTTCTGGACATGACGCTGATTACAGGCTCAACACCCTTCTGTCGTGGGCCGCAATCCTTTGGGTGGGGGAACCCAAACGCCACTTCGGGCGCCAGCCCGGGTGTTGTGGACTGTGGGGCCGCGCTGAAGGTGGATCTGACGCGGTGCGCGGTCGAGTGTGAGTGTGCAGTGGCTTTTGCCGGGGCCAAATCTCGCCGCGATTGGAGATAAATCGCAGGACAATTGTGAGGTGTTTCAATTTCAAACGGCCGATCTTTTGTCGCCGAATGCCTACGTCCTGTCACGGGGGCTGCGCAGTCAGTTGGGCAGTGACGTTTCGATGCCCAAAGTTTGGCCCGCTGGCTCTTATTTCGTTTTGCTGAACGGCGCGCCAAAGCAGGAGAATATTCCAGCCTCGGTGTGCAATGTTTAGCAGTATTTCACAATTGGTCTTGCATCGAGGCGGTATTCGGATTTGAGCTACAACTCATTCAAGACCACCTTGAGCAGGCAACGGGCTACGCCACAATGCGCCAGTTCATGTGAGTGCCGCCCATCAGGGGTAGGATATCATATTCTCTTGGATTCGGCCGCGCGCATTGATGGGGACCCTGGGAATTGGCAGAAATACCGCTGTCAGAAATCGCAGAGCGCTATCTTGTGAAGGTCCTTTCGGGCGCTACTGTTTTGCGGGAAGTAAAGGTGAGCGTTCCCAATTGGGGCTATGAGGCTGCCATGACCGCTCAGGATGCTGCCGCTGGCCAATGTGAGGTGCAAATTGCACAGATATCGGACAGTTTTAGGTTGGGGCTGTATCGCCAGCAAAGCTTTATTGTTTAACGCCTATGGTTGAAAATCTTTGCAATCCTCATATCTTGTTGATACCGAGGGAGCTAAATTAAGGGATAAGACTATGGCACAGACTGCTTTAGAATTTGGAACATTGGACCCGGTTTGGGATAAAATGGTACTGGAAGCGCAATGCGCGTTGAAAAAAGAGCCGCTATTGGGAGCGATGATCCATTCTAGCATTCTGCATCACAGTTCGCTGGAAAGTGCGCTGTCGTACCGTATCGCGTTAAAATTAGCCTCAACGGAGATGCCGGAGCAAATACTGCGCGAAATCTCGGATCATGCGATCAAAGAGGGTGGTTTGAGCGCGTTTTCGCGGGCAGATCTTGTGGCGGTACGCGACCGCGATCCGGCGTGCCACAACCTGACCCAACCTTTGTTGTTTTTCAAAGGGTTTCAAGCTATTCAAGCTTACCGTGTTGGCCATTTCCTTTGGATGTCTGGCCGCAAAGGTTTGGCCTATTTTTTCCAATCGCGCATCTCAGAAGTCTTTGGGATTGATATTCACCCTGCGGCGATGATTGGCAAAGGGTTGATGATTGACCATGCCCATTCAATCGTAATTGGTGAAACAGCGGTTGTGGGCAACAATGTCTCCATGCTGCATTCCGTGACCCTAGGCGGTACTGGCAAGCAAGATGATGACCGCCATCCTAAAATTGGCAACGGTGTCATGATTGGGGCAGGAGCTAAAGTTTTGGGCAACATCAAAGTGGGCCATTGCAGCCGCATTGCGGCGGGCTCGGTGGTTCTGCATGAGGTACCACCGTGCAAAACAGTAGCGGGTGTTCCTGCCAAGATCGTAGGCAATGCGGGCTGTGACCAGCCTTCGGTGATGATGGACCAACTTTTGGGATAAATGAGCCTTATGACGTTAAAAAATCCGGCTGCAGAGTGTTCTGCGCCGTAGTTTTTGTTGTGACCTGTGCTTTATACCAGCATAGAAAGCGGGTTTTCAAGATAATTTACAATCTCATTGAGCAATTCAGCGCCCAAAGCCCCATCAATCACCCGGTGATCTACAGACATGGTTACTGACATGACAGTTGCCACCGACAGGCTACCGTCGTCGAGCACGACAGGGCGTTTTTTACCAGCGCCCACAGCCAAGATTGCACCTTGTGGTGGGTTGATCACAGCGTCAAAATTGTCGATGCCCATCATGCCAAGGTTGGAGATTGAGAAGCTTCCACCTTGATATTCATGCGGCGCCAATTTGCGATTACGCGCCCGAGCGGCCAAATCTTTCATCTCAACAGCCAGCTGCGACAAGGGTTTTGCCTCAGCGTCTTGCAAGACAGGTGTGAACAAGCCACCTTCAATGGCCACGGCCACAGAAATATCTGACGCTTCCATCTGCAGAACCCTATCACCGGCCCAAACGGCATTGGCAGTAGGTACTTTTTGCAGCGCAAGTGCGCAGGCTTTGATAATGAAATCATTCACGGAGGTTTTAACTCCACGGGCCTCTAGACCTTTATTGATCTCACCGCGCACCCGAAGAAGCTTGTCCAACCGAATGTCCCGGCGCAGGTAGAAATGCGGGATGGTTTGCTTGGCTTCGGTCAGACGGGTGGCAATGATCTTGCGCATACCGTCAAGCGGCACAGTTTTGAACCCGCGACCTTGATAAATGGCTTCAACAGCGGCTGCATTGGCCGATGTTGGCATGGTCACGGCAGATACAGGAGCCGCCGCCGCAGCCGCAGGGGCGACAGCAGTGCTCAGGTCTGCTTTAACGATGCGGCCCTTAGGGCCGGATCCGGTGATGGCGGTTAAGTCCAAGCCGTTGTCTGCCGCGATACGCCGCGCCAAAGGAGAGGCGAAGATGCGGGTCCCGCTTGCGGCCACAGGGGCTGCAGGCGCAGGAGCTTGCACAGCAGGCGCTGCCAGTACGTCAGCGGCCACTGCAGCCGGGGCTGACGGTGCAACAGTCGCATCTGTGGCATCGCCCTCTTCGAGCAAAATCGCAATTGCAGAGTTTACTTTCACATTGGCCGTACCTTCGGCGACCAAGAGCTTGCCGATGATGCCTTGGTCAACGGCTTCAAACTCCATCGTGGCTTTGTCTGTTTCAATTTCGGCCAACAGATCGCCGGATTGGACCACATCGCCTTCTGACACCAGCCATTTGGCAAGGGTGCCTTCTTCCATAGTCGGCGACAGGGCAGGCATAAGAATTTCAAGTGCCATGGGGCGCTCCTTAACGATAGAGGACTGATTTAGCGGCGGCCATCACGTCTTCTGTGGTGACCAAAGCTAATTTTTCGAGATTGGTTGCATAGGGCATTGGAACATCCTTGCCTGTACAATTGATCACAGGCGCGTCGAGATAATCAAAAGCCTCTTGCATCAGCACGGACGAGATATGACTGCCGATGGAACACACCGGAAAACCTTCTTCAATGGTGACGCAACGGTTGGTTTTCTTAACCGAATTCACAACTGTTTCCGTGTCCAACGGCCGCAAACAACGCAGATCAATCACTTCAACGCTCACACCCATTTCCATCAATTTATCAGCGGCTTGCAAAGCGTATTTCATTCCAATACCGAAGCTCAGAAGTGTAATGTCATTGCCTTCGCGCCAGATACGTGCCTTGCCTAAAGGCACGGTGTAATCGGGCAGATCTGGCACATCGAAGCTTTGGCCGTAAAGGATTTCATTTTCTAAAAAGATAACTGGGTTTGGATCACGAATAGCGGATTTCAACAGCCCCTTCGCGTCAGCAGCTGAATAGGGCTGCACAACTTTCAGGCCGGGAATATGCGCATACCATGCGGCGTAATCTTGGCTGTGTTGCGCGCCCACTCGGGCAGCTGCGCCATTAGGACCACGAAACACCATAGGCGCGCCCATTTGGCCACCAGACATATAGAGCGTCTTGGCTGCTGAGTTGATGATTTGATCCATCGCCTGCATTGCGAAGTTAAAGGTCATAAACTCAACAATTGGTTTTAAACCACCAAAAGCAGCACCCACCGCGATGCCAGCGAAGCCGTGCTCGGTGATAGGGGTGTCGATGACGCGTTTGGAGCCAAATTCGTCCAACATACCTTGCGAGATTTTATAAGCACCTTGGTACTCGGCCACTTCTTCGCCCATCAGATAGACGGTTTCATCTCTGCGCATCTCTTCAGACATCGCCTCGCGGATGGCTTCGCGGACGGTTTGAGATTTGAACGTGGTGCCGTCGGGCAGGTCTTGCTCGATAATATTGCCTTGCTTGGGAGCCTGTGCCGTCGACGGCAGTGCGGCCGCAGCGGCAGTTGGGGCTGGGGATGCCGTCGCAGGAACCGCGTCCGACAGGCTCTCGCCCTCTTCGAGCAATATGGCAATCGCGGAGTTCACCGCCACCGCCGCAGTGCCTTCAGCGATCAACAGCTTGCCGATTATCCCTTCATCGACCGCTTCAAATTCCATTGTGGCTTTGTCGGTTTCAATTTCAGCCAAAATATCGCCTGAACTGACTTTATCACCTTCTGCCACCAGCCATTTGCCCAATGTTCCTTCTTCCATGGTTGGCGAGAGAGCGGGCATTAAGATTTCAATAGCCATGGTTTAAGCCTCCGCCTGTGCATAAATATCTGTCCAAAGTTCTTCGAGAGCCGGTTCCGGGCTCACTTTTGCGAATTCGGCGCTTTGGTTGACTACGGCTTTTATCTCTTTGTCGATGGCCTTCAAATCATCCTCAGTGCAATGTTTGCCGGTCAACAGCAGATCGCGCACATGCTCAATCGCGTCTTTTTCTTCACGCACTTTTTGAACTTCTTCACGGGTACGGTATTTGGCAGGATCAGACATCGAATGTCCACGGTAGCGATAGGTTTTGATCTCAAGGATATAAGGGCCTTTGCCTGAGCGGCAATGAGCCACAGCGGTTTCACCAGCGGCTTTCACGGCCAGAACATCCATGCCATCAACGGCTTCTCCAGGAATGCCAAAGGCGCGCCCACGTTCGTAGATTTCAGCAGAAGAGGTGGAGCGTTGCTGCGATGTGCCCATGGCGTATTGGTTGTTTTCAATAACGAAAATCACTGGCAGGTCCCAAAGAGCGGCCATGTTAAACGTTTCATAAACCTGACCTTGGTTGGCAGCGCCGTCACCAAAATAAGCAAATGTCACGCGGCCATTGCCGTGGTATTTATCTGCAAAAGCCAAGCCCGCACCGATTGGCACCTGAGCGCCGACAATGCCGTGGCCGCCGTAGAAATGTTTCTCTTTCGAGAACATATGCATCGAGCCGCCTTTGCCTTTAGAATAACCGCCGCTGCGGCCAGTCAGCTCAGCCATAACGCCATTTGCTTCCATACCACAGGCCAACATATGGCCATGATCGCGGTAAGAGGTTACGCGCTTGTCGCCATCTTCTGCTGCGGCTTCCAAACCTACAACAACCGCTTCTTGTCCGATATAAAGGTGACAAAATCCACCAATGAGGCCCATGCCGTAAAGTTGGCCGGCTTTTTCTTCAAATCTCCGGATGAGTAGCATCTCGCGGTAGAAATGCATCAGATTGTCTTTTGAGACATTTGCCTTGCTTGTTTTTTTAGCCGCCATTAGGACCTCATTAAAAATAGTTTAGCGTTAAACTAACTCATATCACATAAGCATACGAAATGGGAACGATTTATTTTAAGAGGATTTATTATTAATTTTTTCAAAATATTAGGTGATTTTTTACTGGATCACGATTTCGTCAGGCCGGATGAAACCTAGAATGTCTCGGGCTTGCTGGTCCAAAAGGTCAAGGTCGAGATAGTGATCTGACAAGCGCAAAGTCTTATTTTCCTGCAGGGCAATGGATATTTGAAGCTGTTCTAAATTCCGCCTTAGGGCATTGGATTCGGCCTGATATTCAGCCCGACGCAAAACCCCATAATCCCCTTGGATCGCAGAAAACACGAAATATGCCGCCAAAGTGAGCGACACAAAGGTCACGGCCAATGGACCAACCGGGGGGGTATTACGATGGAACATTTTCTGCCTTCTGCCTTTTATGGGCTTTGGAGCAGTATTACATATTGATTTGGTGTTGTGAATCCCCTGCTTCGTATTTTATCCAGAAATTGACGCTTGGTAGATGCCATCAATCGTTTGGCTCAAAAGCTCGTCAAACTTTACATCACTTTGCTGTGCTGACAGCCCTTCGGTGAGCGCGCGTGAGAAGCTGGCGATCATGGATTTATTTTGCGCCAATCGTCCATTGGCCTCGGCTCTGCTATACCCGCCAGAAAGCGCCACAACGGACAGAACCCGTGGATGTTGGCACAGGTCGAGATATTGATTGGTAAACTCTGGCAACGTGAGCTTGAGCATAACAAATTGATTGGACGGCAAGTTGTCCAAATGCTCCAAAATCGAAGCGCGCAGCAGTGTTTCAGCTTCGGCCTTATCTGCTATGGAGATGGTCACCTCTGGCTCAAGAATTGGCATCAAGCCGTGCGCGGTGATTTGCGCGCCGATTGCAAATTGTTGATCCACCACCCGATCAATACCCTTACGATTAGCCGCATGGATGACCGACCGCATTTTTGTTCCAAACACACCAAGGCCCGTAGCGCGTTCCAGCAGTGCTGCTAGATCTGGGATTGGTTTAAGGAGCTGCACATCCTCAGCTGTGTCGAGTAGGCCTTTGTCGACCTTCAAAAACGGCACAACTCCACGGTCTTGCCAGAGATAGCTTGGGGCCGATTTGCCGGCGAATTCACGGCCCATCGTGTCCTCAAATAAAATAGCTCCTACAACCTTTTTACCGTTAAAATCAGGGGATTTAACGATTCGGGCGCGCATCTCATGGATCAGGTCATACATATCAGCGTTAGAGGCAAAGCCATCCGGGCCGATGCCATATGCCGCCAGAGCTTTGGGGGTTGAGCCGCCACTTTGGTCCAGCGCCGCGATAAAGCCTTGGCCCGCGCGAATTAAGTCTGTTTGTGCTTGATTTGACATGTCGTAAACCCACCCAAAGTTGAAGCTCTGGGTCCGGTTTAGGGGGCTTGTATCAAAGCTTCAATATTGGTGGCGCTAACGGTCTGAAATTAAATTAGCCTATGTACTCAGCGCCGCGACGCCGGGCAGGTCTTTGCCCTCCATCCACTCTAGAAACGCGCCGCCTGCGGTTGAAATATAGGTGAAATCCTCCGCCGCCCCAGCTTGGTTTAAAGCGGCCACAGTGTCTCCGCCCCCAGCCACAGAGATCAGCTTGCCCATTTTAGTGAGCGTGGCTGCGGCCTGTGCTGCGGTGTTTGTGGCGCGGTCAAAGGGCACGAGCTCAAAAGCCCCGAGTGGGCCGTTCCAAATCAAAGTGCGCGCTTGCGCAAAGCATGCGCCAATCTGAGCTATGGTTTCGGGGCCTGCGTCCAAAATCATCGCATCAGCTGAGCAGGCGTTGGCTTCGACAGTTTTGTGATCTGCATTGGCGGCAAAGCTGCGTGCGACCACGACATCAGAGGGCAAGATGATCTCACAGCCGGATATTTCGGCGTTGGCCAAAATGCTGCGCGCGGTGTTGGCAAGATCATGCTCACAGAGACTTTTGCCCACATCATGGCCAAGCGCTGCCAAAAACGTATTGGCCATACCGCCGCCGATCACCAGATGATCCACTTTACCGACCAAATTTCCGAGCAAATCCAGCTTTGACGAGACTTTTGCTCCCCCCACAACTGCCACAACAGGCCGCTGTGGCGCACCCAAAGCTGCCTCCAGTGCGTCCAGCTCTTCAGCCATCAACCGGCCGGCACAGGCAGGTCGCAGGCGGGCAAGGGCCTCGGTGGAGGCATGGGCGCGATGCGCCGCTGAAAAGGCATCATTGCAATAGATATCACCCAAATTGGCCAAACGTTGGGCTAAAGCTGGATCATTTGCCTCTTCGCCGGGTTCAAATCGGATATTTTCGATCAAAACCACTTGGTTCTTGGCAAAGGCGATGGTCTCGTGGGCTTCATCGAGCGTGGTGAATTTCACCGGCACACCAAGAGCAGCCTCAAGGGCTGGCAGGGTGACTTTGAGCGACATCTCCGGCACGGGCTTGCCTTTTGGGCGACCAAAATGAGCGATCAACACAGGAGTGCCACCGGCTTGCAATATATGGCGCACTGTGGGGACGATGCGGTCAATTCGCGTGGTGTCGCTGACTAGCCCGTTTTCAACCGGCACATTTATGTCGACACGCGTTAACACGCGTTTGCCCAATAGGTCCAGGTCGTCCAGTGTTTTCCAGTTCATACTCTCGCTCCTGAATTGGTTGCCCTGTTAACACCCGATATAGCACGAATGGTCAACCGGTTGGGCCTTTTCCTTTGCTGCAAATCTCATTAAGTTGACCTGTAAATGAAAAGGAGCGCCCCAATGGCCGAAATTAAAGATCCCGAAAACACAATCTTGATGGAACTCAAAGATGGTATCGTGACTATCGAACTTTTGCCTGATGTGGCGCCGCTGCATTGCGAGCGGATGAAAGACCTCGTGCGCACTGGGCAATATGACAATGTGGCGTTTCACCGGGTGATTGATGGTTTCATGGCGCAAACTGGCGACGTTCAGAACGGCAACATGGAAAACAATTTCAACCTGCGTGCTGCTGGCACTGGCGGGTCAAGCTTGCCAAATGTTCGGGCGGAATTCTCCAAGCTACCTCATGATCGCGGCACCATTGGTGCGGCCCGTTCGCAAAGCCCTGATTCTGCCAACAGCCAATTCTTCATCAACTTCTCTGACAATAACTTCCTGAACGGTCAGTACACTGTTTATGGCCGGGTTACTTCAGGCATGAAACACGTGGACGCGATCACCCGTGGTGAGCCTGCGGCCAGTCCTGACCGCATGATCAGCATGAAGGTCGCAGCAGATGCATAGGTTTGCATTTCTTCTGGCCTTGATGGCGGGCCCAGCATTCTCCGCCGGTCTTGAAATCGGAGTGACGGGTGAAAGCGTGAATGGCACGATCAAGATCGACCTGCTGGAAGATGTGGCTCCTTTACATGTAGCGCAAATCACCGCGCTTGCAGCCGATGGCGTTTATGATGGCGTGGTCTTTCACCGCGTGATCAACGGCTTCATGGCACAGACTGGTGATGTGAAGTTTGGCAAAGATCCAAGCGACACGTCACGCGCAGGCATGGGCGGATCTGATCTTGCGAATATCCCGGCTGAGTTTTCCGACGTTCCGTTTGATCGTGGGATCGTTGGCATGGCCCGTTCGCAAAGCCCTGATTCTGCCAACAGCCAATTTTTTATTATGTTTACAGAAGGTCACTTCCTGAACAATCAGTATACGGTTGTGGGACGTGTGACCGAAGGCATGGATGTGGTCGACGCGCTGAAGCTAGGGGATTCCCGTTCCGGTGCCATCAGTGGGCAGCCAGACGTGATGCAAACGGTGACTGTGATCGACTAAGGCCACAGGCGTTCAAACTGAAAAGGCGCGAGGGATCATCTTTCCCGCGCCTTTTCATCACCGATGCAAACCGGCTGTCTTACCCATCAAAATCCGCAAGTTCGGTGAGGCGTAGGGCTTCAGCGCGCAGTTTCGCTATGGTGGTCAAATTTACGGTATCTGCCTCAAAGCTGCCCCAGCTTTGCACCAATGGATCTGCTTGAGTGCCGGGTGCAATTGGGTATTCGAAATTGTCAGCGGCATAAATTTCTTGCGCTTTCGGTGAGGCCAAAAATGCCATAAGCCGGATTGCATCGTCGCGGTTGGGCGCAGATTTTGTTAGGGCCATGCCGGAGACATTCACATGCGTGCCCGCGTCTTCAAATATGGGAAATTCGACTGAGACGCTGTTGGCCCAATCCTGCTGCTCAGGATCTGCCAGCATTTGGCCCATGTAATAGGTATTTCCAAGAGCGATATCACATTCTCCAGCCCAAATTGCTTTTACTTGTGCGCGGTCATTGCCCTGTGGTTTGCGGGCCAGATTAGATTTTACGGCTTTGAGCCAGTCCAATGTCTCCGCTTCGCCGTGATGGTGCAGATAGGCGGCGGTCAGAGCTAACATGTAAGAATGCGTACCGGAGCGGGTGCAAATGCGGTCTTTCCACTTAGAATCGGCCAAATCTTCATAGGTTGTAACCTCGTTGGGGGCGACACGGTCTTTGGAGGCATAGATAATACGGGCCCGCGTGGTGAGACCAAACCAATGGTTTTCTGGGTCTCTGAACTCGGCGGGGATATTGTTTGTTAGAGCGTCGTTTTGCACGGGCTGGGTGAGCCCTGCATCCTTGACGCCATGAAGCCGTGAAATATCAACGGTGAAAACCAAATCTGCAGGGGAGCGGCGACTTTCCGCGCGCAGGCGTTCAATCAACCCCTTGTTGAGAAAAGCTACATTGACCGCCACACCCGTCTGGGCCGTGAAAGCATCCATAAGCGGCTGGATAAGTGCAGGCTCACGATAGGAATAGACATTCACCTCTTGCGCCACGGCTGTACTGGCGAGGGTCAGGGCGCAAAGGGCGAGGGCGGGTGTTGGTCGGGTCATGATTGTCTCCAAGTTTGATGGCGAATCAATACCTGAGTGTTTTAGTTAGGTCAATACCCGAGTCTTTTACTAAGATATTTTCCTCGCGCTTCACCTCATCCCAAAGCGCATCCATTTCTGCGAGGTTTGAGCGCGCAGGGGTGCTTCCTTTTTCATGAAGTTTATCTTCAATTAAATTGAATCTACGATAAAATTTATAATTTGCATCACGCAGTGACTGCTCGGGGTCAATCTTCATATGCCGGGCTAGATTGGCCATGACAAACATCAGGTCCCCGAATTCTTCATGTTGATGTTCGGGGTTGTCTGCTTCGGTCAACTCTAGAATCTCTTCTCGGACCTTGTCTAGGACCTGATCTATTTCGGGCCAGTCAAAGCCCACCCGCGCCGCGCGTTTCTGGAGTTTGACCGCCCGGGTCAGCGCAGGCAATCCAAGAGCCACCCCGTCCAAAGCGCGGGTTTGATCGGCATTGGCACGCTCTGTAGCCTTGATGGCTTCCCAATCAATGGTTTGTTGATCTGAGGATTTATCGCGGGACTGATCGCCAAAAACATGCGGATGCCGCGCCACCATTTTGTCACTGATTGCATCGGCCACGGACTGAAAAGTAAACAACCCATCTTCCTCTCCAATGGCGGTGTGATAAACAGTTTGCAGCAACAAGTCCCCCAATTCACCTTTGAGATCATTCATATCTCCTCGGTCAATCGCATCCGCGACCTCATAGGCTTCCTCTATGGTATAGGGGGCAATGGAGGCGAAGGTTTGCTCGATGTCCCAAGGACAGCCGGTCAGCGGGTCGCGTAGGCGTCGCATGATGTGCAACAACCGCTCAATACCACCGACTTCTGCATGCACTAGATCGTCATTGTCCATTGCGTTGCTCCTTTATTTCCGGTTTCTTGTCGCTATAAGGAGCTAGCCCATGCCAATCGTCAACCGCATCGCTGAATTTGCTGAAGATATGAAAGTTTGGCGCCGTCATTTGCATCAAAACCCTGAGTTGGGATTTGACTGCCATGAGACGGCGGCCTTTGTTGTGGCGCGGTTACAGGAATTTGGGATCACCAAAATTCACTGTGGCATTGCACAATCCGGTGTTGTTGCTCTTATCCACGGTTGTACTCCGGGTCCGGTGATTGGGCTGCGCGCCGACATGGATGCGCTGCCAATTGAGGAGGCGACAGGGGCTAATTATGCCAGCCTTGTGCCGGGAAAAATGCATGCCTGCGGGCATGATGGCCATACAACCATGCTTCTAGGCGCGGCGCGCTATCTGGCGGAGACACGCAATTTTTCAGGCACAGTGGCGCTGATCTTTCAGCCAGCCGAAGAGAATGGTGGCGGCTGCGAGGTTATGGTGCAGGAGGGCATTCTGGAGCGCTTTGCCATTGAAACCGTCTATGCGTTGCACACCGAACCCGGTGCGCCTGCGGGTCAGTTGAGCACCACACCGGGGCCTATTATGGCGGCGGTAGATACGTTTGAGGTTTATGTGACCGGCCAAGGTGGACATGGCGCGATGCCGCATTTGGCTGTGGATGCAATTCCGGCGGCGGTGTCGATCACTCAGGCCTTCCAGACGATCGTGAGCCGCAACCATAATTCGGTTGAGGATCTTGTGGTCAGCGTAACTCAAATCCATGCGGGCACCATCGATAATGTGATCAATGATGATGCGTTTGTGGGCGGAACCGTGCGCAGCTTTGCGGGTCACGTGCGGGATATGGTTGAGCGACGCATTTCTGAGATTTGTGCAGGCCATGCGGCGGCCTTCGGGGTGGACGTGCGCTGTGTGTACACTCGCGGCTATCCCGCCACCATAAATTCAGTTGAGCAAACGGGCTTTGCCAGCAAAGTTGCGCGCGAGATCTGCGGTGATGCTTTGACCGACGCGCAGCGCACCCGCGAAATGGGCGCGGAGGATTTCTCTTATTTCTTGGAAAAAATTCCCGGTTGTTATTTATTTCTGGGGCAGGGCGAGGGTGCCGCTTGGCACAATGCGGCTTTCGATTTTAATGATGATGTGGCCACGGTTGGCGCCTCATTCTTCGCGCGTTTGGTTGAACGCGCTCAACCTGTGGAGGCCTAGATGGCTTTGAAAGATGCGGCCTTTGATGTGGACAATGCGGTCACCCGTGAGGGGCATCGCGGAATGTCATTTGAAAATGCCTTCGGGGGCATACTGTCGTTTATGCGCCGCAGCTACACCAAGGATTTGACTGGCGTCGATCTGGCCGTCACTGGCATTCCGTTTGACCAAGCCGTGACCAACCGTCCAGGGGCCCGCTTTGGCCCGCGGGCTATTCGCGAGGCCAGCACCCTGCAACCCTGTGATCCGCCCTTTGGTTGGGACATCAACCCGCTGGCGGAGTTTGATGTGGTGGATTACGGAGATTTGGCTTTTGATTATGCGGATGTGGCGGCTTTTCCGGAGCGTTTGACCGATCACATCCGGAGTATTTTGGCGGCGGGGACGGGGTCTTTGAGTCTTGGTGGTGATCACTATATCACCTTTCCGATCCTGCGCGCCTATTCGGAGAAATTCGGCCCGCTGGCCTTGGTGCATTTCGACGCGCATTCAGACACTTGGCCAGATGATGACATGGCGCGCATCGATCACGGCACGATGTTTTATAAAGCGGTGAGAGAGGGGCTGATCTTGCCTCAGAAGTCCGTGCAAATTGGCATTCGCACACAAAACAACTATGACGTCGGCGTACATGTGATTGATGCGCCAAAGGTGCATGGCCAAACACCGGCGGTCACTGCGGCACAGATCAAGAAAATTGTTGGCGATCATCCGGTCTATCTGACTTTTGATATTGATTGCTTGGATCCTGCCTTTGCGCCGGGCACTGGCACGCCGGTTTGGGGTGGGCTCAGCTCTGCTCAGGCGGCGGCGATCCTGCGTGATATTCGCGGAATCAATATGGTGGGCGGCGATATTGTGGAGGTTTCACCACAATATGATGCCTCCGGGGCCACAGCGGTCGCAGGCGCACATGCGGCCATGGAGATGATGTGCCTTTATTGCTGGAACCTGCGCGTCAGAGCTACAGTTTAAGACATTTAAATCAAGGATTAACCCCATGCCCAATCAACCCATCTCTGGAAATGATCTGGCCCGTTTTTCTGGGCTTCAAACTTTCATGCGCCTGCCGGAGGCCAGCAGTCTGGAGGGGTTGGACGTCTGTTTTCTAGGCATTCCAATGGATATCGGCACTAGTTGGCGCAGTGGCACCCGTTTTGGTCCCAAGCAAATTCGCCAAGAAAGCGCCATGATCCGGCCTTATAACCTACAAACCGGGGCGGCACCGTTTGACAGTTTGCAGATGGCTGATCTGGGTGATGTGGCGATCAATACCTTCTCTCTGTCTGAGAGTTTGAAGATCATTGAGGCCGCTTATGACAAGCTGCATGCGTATCCGGTTATCCCTGCCACGATGGGGGGCGATCATTCACTGACCTTGCCGATCTTGCGGTCGATTGCCAAAAAACACGGGCCGGTGGCTTTAGTGCATGTGGATGCGCATGCGGATGTGAATGATGAGATGTTTGGCGAACGCGAAACCCATGGTACGGTGTTTCGCCGCGCCTATGAAGAGGGGCTTTTGGTTCCAGAGCTGGTGTTCCAAGTTGGTCTGCGGGGTACAGGCTACACGGCGGAAGATTTCACTGAGGCTGCAGGCTGGGGCTTTAATATGACCACAGCACCAGATATTTGGCATAAATCCCTGACGCCTTTGGGGCATAAAATCTGCCAAGCCATAGGCGATCACCCGTGCTATTTGACCTATGACATCGACAGTCTTGATCCCGCCTATGCGCCGGGCACTGGCACACCGGAAATTGGCGGGCTGACCACGCCGCAGGCAATGGAGCTTATTCGTGGCCTGCGTGGTCTGAACGTCATTGGCTTTGATATGGTCGAGGTAAGCCCTATGTATGATACTTCGGGTAATACGGCGCTGACTGCGGCTAATTTGATGTTTGAGATTCTTAGCATTTTACCGGGGGTAAAATTTCGATAAAACGAAGAGGGTTTGGAGTGAAGGTTATCGTAATTCTACTCGCGTTGTTTGTTGGTCTTCAGCTTGTTATTCGCCTTTGGCCCTTGCCAAATGTACCTTGGCGCGGTGGTGATGTCGAGGCGGGCACCGGTGAGTGGACGGTCTTGGGTGGTTATTATCGTCAAAGTGATGTGGTGTCTTTTGATCAACTCAAGGCGCGCCTGACAGCCACGCCTGGTCTGAGCATTTTGCGGGAAACCCCAACTTTAGTTGCGGTGTATCGCTCTTGGTTTTGGGGCTTTTCTGATATGATTGAAGTTTGGTCCGATGCGGGTGTGGTCCATATCCGGGGCCATTCCGTTTTGGGCATGTCGGATCTTGGCAGCAACAAAAAACGCATAAAAAGCTGGCTAAATCCTTGAATTCTGACCATCAGATCAAAGCAGCCCTTGACCCAGAAGCCCACATAGGGGACCTGAAAGTATGATAGCAGAAGATACATTGATCCAGATCATCCAAAGATTTGAGTTTCTTGAAGCTCAAATGGCTGAGGGCTCTAGCGATATTGCCAAATTGGCGAAAGAATACTCGGACCTGAAGCCGGTGGTCGACGAGGTGCGTGCGTATCAAACTTTGGTACGTGATATTTCAGATGCTGAGGCGATGATGGATGATCCTGATATGCGTGAGTTGGCGGCTGAAGAGCTGCCAATCCTGCGTGCGTCGTTGCCAAAAGCGGAACATAATTTGCGATTGACCTTGTTGCCAAAAGATTCCGCTGATGCACGACCCGCCATTTTGGAAATTCGCCCTGGCACCGGTGGCGATGAGGCAGCGCTGTTTGCCGCAGATCTCATCCGTATGTATCAACGCTATGTCGAAACCCAAGGCTGGACCTTTGACATCATTGAAAACCAAACTACAGAATTGGGCGGCGTCAAAGAATTTGTGGCCCATGTCAAAGGCGACGGGGTTTTTGCCAAGCTGAAATACGAATCTGGCGTGCATCGGGTGCAGCGGGTGCCCAGCACTGAAAGCGGCGGGCGTATTCACACATCTGCCGCCACAGTTGCGGTTTTGCCAGAAGCGGAAGATGTGGATATCCATGTGGACCTGGGCGATATTCGCATCGATACCATGCGTGCCAGTGGGGCCGGTGGCCAGCACGTCAACACCACAGATTCTGCCGTGCGGATCACCCACCTGCCGACAGGTTTGATCGTGGTCAGCGCTGAGAAGTCGCAACACCGCAACCGTGAGATTGCCATGCAGGTGCTCAAAACTCGGCTTTACGATTTGGAACGCGCGCGCGTGGATGGGGCGCGGTCTGCCAATCGCAAATCCCAAGTGGGCTCTGGTGACCGTTCCGAGAGGATTCGCACCTATAATTTTCCACAAGGCCGAATGACAGATCACCGGATTGGCTTAACGCTGTACCGTTTGGACCAAATTTTACAGGGTAATCTCGATGAGATTATCGACGCTCTAACCGCCGAGGCGCAAGCGGCCATGCTGGCTGATATGAACGGATGACCCAGCGCCTGCAGTCCGCTATGGCGAAGGCAAGCCAAGCCCTGACTGCGGCCGGGGTGGAGGGTGCGTCTCGCGATGCGAGTTTATTGATGGCTTTCGCACTGGGGCTAGAACCTCATCAGATTTCCCTACGTCTCAATAACAGTTTAGATCCCGCGCAAGAGGCCGCGTTTAGCGCCGCCCTAAGCCTGCGGCTGGATCGGGTGCCTATGTCGCATATTCTGGGCTACCGCGACTTTTATGAGCATCGGTTTATCGTCACCCCTGACGTGCTGGACCCGCGGCCTGATACCGAAGCATTGGTGTCACGGGCGTTGGAATATGATTTTGACAATGTGTTGGATTTGGGCACGGGATCTGGATGCATCTTACTGTCTTTATTGGCAAAAAATATTTATGCACATGGGGTCGGGGTGGATCAATCGGCGAAGGCCATTGCTGTGGCCGAGCGTAATGCCCGCGCGCTTGAGCTAAGCACACGCTCTGAGTTCATTGTCTCCGATTGGTTTTCGGCGCTGCCGGAGAGGCGGTTTGACTTGATTGTGTCAAACCCACCCTATGTTCACCCCAATGCCATGGCTGGGCTTTCGGCAGAAGTGTTGCACGAACCCGAATTGGCCCTCACCGATCAAAAAGATGGGTTGAGCCATTACCGCCATATTGCTGAGGCGGCGCACAGATTTTTGGCACCCAAGGGACGTTTGGTGTTTGAAATCGGGTTTGACCAAGGTGGGGCTGTGTCAGACATTTTGGCCGCACAGACCTATCGTGAAATTGTCGTGCTGCCTGACTTTGATGGTCGAGCGCGGGTTGTGGCCTGTCTGTCCCTAAGCCGGTAGAGGTAACTAAAATAGCTATATTTACATTTTTCCCTTGCTGATTTGGGCTGGGCGTGGTTTTAATGCGTCGTCGAAACCACGCGCAGGCATGTACGACAATTAACCCAAACATGACCAATTGCAGTTATTGCTTGATCGGTCCGTCGCCAAATAGGCTTTTTCATCACATGAGATCTTCAAAACCGCGCCCTCGCTCGAAGAATAATCGTAACAATAACAATAACAATCGCTCTGTCGCTAATGTTATGAACCGGGTGTTCGATAGCTCAGGTCCGGAGGGCAAAGTGCGCGGCACGCCGCAGCAGATCATTGAAAAATATCAACAGCTCACACGTGATTCCCAATTGTCTGGAGACCGTGTGGCAGCTGAAAACTTCCAACAGCACGCAGAACATTACATGCGGTTGCAGGCGGAAGCGCAGCGCGAAATTGATGCCCGCCGCGAGCAGCAAGATCGTGAAAATCGTGAAAAGCAGGTGCAACGGGATCAGGAACGCAATGATCGCTCAGAGCAGCAGACCGAGCGAGTTGAACATAACACGCCGCCCACGCCTTCTGCCTTTGATGTCACGGATTTTACAGATGCACCGCAGCCAGATTTCGCACCGTTGAGCCCGATTGAGTTGAGCCAATCAGCGCCAGTCGAGACACAGCAGCCTGAAGAGCGGCCTAAGCCACGTGTGCGGCGTCGGTCTGAAAAGCCAGCCGCGACCGCTTCTGCAACTCCAGAACCGGCGCGTGAAGACTAATTAACGCGCCAAACGACGGGCCAAAGCACAAAACCCTTCGAGGGATATTTCTTCAGCACGCGCTGTTGGCTCAAGACCCGCATCGCGCAGCACGTTTTCGATGTCTGGCGATGCCGATTTTAGACTTGAGCGCAACATCTTGCGCCGCTGATTAAAGGCCATGGCCACAGTTGAGGACAACAGGCCTGCGGGGGCCGAAAACCGCGGTTCCGCCAAAGCGTCAAAATGCACCACAGCTGAATGCACCTTAGGTGGCGGTGTGAAGGCTTCCGGTGGCAGTTCCATCACAATGCTCGGGTTGGTTTTCCACTGAGCGAGGATCGCAAGCCGACCATATGCTTTTGAATTCGGTGTTGCGATGATCCGTTCAGCCACTTCTTTTTGAAACATCAATGTCAATGTGCTCCAAAATGGTGGCCACTCCTTGGGTGTGAGCCAACGGATCAACAGCTCCGTGCCGATATTGTACGGCAGGTTGGCCACAATACGGATTGGGACCGTCAAATGGCTGCTAATATCAAAATCAAGCGCATCGGCGTTGAACACGTCCAACTGACCTGGATAGGCATCGGAGATCTCAGCCAGAGCGGGGATGCAGCGGCGATCCTTTTCCAGCGCCACAACGCGGCGCGCACCTGAGGCTAGGAGCCCGCGGGTCAAGCCACCGGGGCCGGGACCCACTTCCAAAACGTCGTGTCCCTCAAGATCTCCGGCCAGACGCGCAATTTTTGCGGTGAGGTTGAGATCAAGTAGGAAGTTTTGGCCAAGTGATTTTTTGGCATTCAACGCATGGGTGGCGATGACGTCACGCAAGGGGGGGAGTTTATCAATTTGCATCTCGGCGGGCCTTTATCATGCGAGCAGCGGTGAGTATAGCTTGTATCATTGAGGTTGCATCGGCAATGCCCTGACCTGCGATGTCAAAGGCGGTGCCGTGATCGGGGGAGGTGCGCACGATGGGTAAGCCAAGAGTAACATTGACCCCACCGGAGAAGTCCAATGTTTTGATCGGGATCAACGCTTGGTCGTGATACATGCATAGTGCCACATCATAGCCCGACCGCGCTGTGGCGTGAAACATCGTATCGGCGGAATGAGGGCCGGTGATAGATAGGCCTTTGGCCTGCAATTCAGCAATCCATGGTTTGATACGGTCAATATCGTCGCGACCGATTTTCCCGTCTTCGCTGGCATGTGGGTTTAGCCCAGCCACCGAGATCCTTGGATTAGGGATGCTAAAGTCTCGCGTCAATCCATCATGGATGATCTGCGCGGTTGTGTAAAACAGTTTGTGGGTGATCGCGCTTGGCACGTCTCTGATGGGGATATGGATCGTGAGTGGCACAACGCTGAGCGTGGGGCAGGTTAGCATCATCACCACTGTTTGCGCAGAGCAGAGATGCGCTAGAAACTCTGTATGGCCGGGGAATTTGAAACCAGCTCCGTCTTGCAGGTTGGCTTTGTGAATGGGCGCAGTACACAGGCCCGCCATGTGCCCCTCTTGCGTCAGTCGCACCGCCTCTTCAATGGCGCGGATCACACCAGTTGCATTTTGCGGATCGCCCTTTCCAGGCACTGCTGGATTGGAAAAATCAATCTGAAAAAGCGTGATCCCAGAGTGTGCAGGCGCATCAGGCGACCACAGCATAACGTCAAGATTATCTGGCAAATGCTTTTGATCGGCAAACAGCACCATTGGGATCTCATGGCCAATCTTTTTGTGGGCAGCCAGAAAAATCTCAAGACCGATGCCCGCAGGATCGCCGCAGGTGATTGCAAGAGGGGGCTGTGTCATCAATGAAAGATGATGTCAGCGGTGGATCGCAATTCTGCAAGATAGCCGTCAGCCAGGCTTGTAAGACGGGCTGAGCGCAAATTCCCAGCAATCTGAGCGCGGGACACATTTTCAAGTGCCATATAAACGCGCGCGCAGAGCATCACCAAATCTGCTTGACCGGTTTGAGCCGCAGGTAGAATGATGTATTCGTTTTTGTCCAAGCTGGTGATGCGCAGGGCGATAGAACGGCTGATCTGATCAGGCGTTTGTGACTGAATAGTCAGTTCCAAACCCGGTTCGGCTTTGGCCAGTCCAAAGAGATCATCACAGGTATCGGCTTTTCTTGAGGCGGTTGCGACAGCCTCAGCTGGGCCCGACAACAGTGCGTATTCTATAGCTGATATTTTGGCGCCAGTGGCGGAACTTTCATCCACGTCACGCAGTTGAAAGAGCACAATCGCATTTTGCACTTCAAGTGGTTCTGTAATCTGTCCCGGGTGCAGGCCAGAAATAATGGGGCGCAGACCTGCGGGCAGGTCATTGAGGTTAGTCCATTCCAATTTACCGCCATTGTTGCGTGATTGGGATGCCGATAACAGGCGCGCTTGTTCCGAGAATTGGCTGGTCGATTTTATGCGTGTCAATCTTTCTGCAGTTTGTCTGGCGTTGGCCAGTTGTTCTGGAGCGGCCGGTAATACAATTTCGGTGAGCAAAACTTGGATACCACCCTGATCACCCGCAGAGGCCAATGCGCGATCTATCTCCTCTTCGGTGGGATTGCCACGGGATTCAAACCGACTACGGACAACTTCGCGCCATGTTGTACCCACTTCAATATAATCGCGATATGTTTCCTCATCGACGCCATCTTGCGCCAAATCAATCAATAGCTGGCCAAGGCTACGGTTTGCATTTGCGGCGAAAGCTGACATGGCTTGGGTCAAAGTGTCTTCTGACAAAACAATGCCCACACGGCTTGCAGCCGCCATTTTAAGGTGATCGTCAATCAAGCTTTCGCGGGCTCGCTCGTCGACATCCGGCGAGCGCTCAAGGATTCGCAAAAACTGGATGCGTTGCTCCAACTCATATTGGGTGATGGCAGAGCGGTCCACAGAGATGACGGGATCAAACAAGCTTTGCGCTAAGCTGGGGCCGGTGACCCCGCCTATCAAAACCAAGGCTGTTAAATATTTTCGAAGGGTTAACTTGACCATTTCAAACCTCGTTTTATTTCGAACCACATTGGCGGCTTTTCGGTGCTTTTCGAACGCCTGAGGAAAATCCTGTTAGATCCACACTCAAACCAAATTCTGTTTTTTCCTTTAATGTAGTGGAAGTAGAGAAACGACGCGAGGCCGAAAAATCAATATTCATGCATTCATTTGCATATCTTAAGCCAAAACCAAGCTTTGAGAGCTTGCCGATAGTGGAATCGAACTGAAATCCAGATGTAGAACGCCAATTGGGCGTAAAGTTATACTGCCAGTCCAGCGCCAGAGAGCTGAGAGATGTGGCGCGATCTTCTAGGCTATCTGCGCTGAGCCCCACATAGGTTGCAGCTATTTTTTGGATGTCATTTTGCCATTTTATCCGCGCCTCGGTTTTGTTGACGTCGCCTGCATCTTTTAGCAGGGCGCGGGTAATCAGCTCGATGCCGGATGCGGTTTCCAATGATCCAACCAACAACCAATCGGAGACCGAGCCGGATAGGCCAGAGGTTGAAGAAAATTTGTTGAGATTATCTTGCCGGTACACCCGGCCAACTTGCCAGCCGATGGTGGTGCTGGACACGTACCGATTGGAGCCACTGACGCCGATGTTGAGGCGGGCGCCTGTCTCTGTTTGATCAAATCCGGGGGCGCGGTTGAACCGGAAGAGGTTGCCTTCGTCAAATTCAACGCGGGTGCTGTCTTGGTTCGGAATGTCTTGAACCTGACCGGTCAGTCCCACCAATTGGATGCGAGGCTCGATCAGTTGCAAGCCGCCATCTTGAAGTCGGCGCGATAGGGGCCATTGTAGCCCAATCGCGGAGGTGGCCCTGAGACGCGTTGTATTCGGATCAAAGGTTTGATTCTGCCTTACGATATATTGCGAGGTTTCAATTTCGGAGCCGACATCCAATACTATCCCATTTTGAGAGGTCCAATCCCGGTGCCAATCCGCCAAAAAAGACAGGCGCGCTGTGTCATAGCCGTCTACGTCACTGTCCGCATCGGAGCCGTCTGTGTCCTTGCTAGAGGAACGATAACTGACGAGGAAACTTGTCTCAAGGTCCAACACCCCTCCGATAGAGCCGGGATGTATCCGGCGTTGAACGATGCCTTCTGTGATGAGTGTGGGCTGAGTGGCATTGGTTTCGCTTTCACGAAGTGAATGGTAGTTCGAAAACCGTAGCTCAGAGTTTTTGTAGCGTCGGGTGCGGTTGAGCGTGACATTCGATTCCAGCCGGTCAATTTCTGACACATTGTATTCAAACAGATATGACGGGTCACTGACTGTCTGAACTTGCACCCCCAACATATAGCCTTGGTCCAACTCAAACCCGGCATTTGAAAAAATATATCCACGGTTTTTATCAAGTAAAATTGTATCGCGCGATATAGCGCCTTTGAAGCTCAGCCTCCCCGTTTGGTAGGCTTGGCGATACTGAAAGCCCAAGCTGGTGGCGCGCGATGACACCATAGGCGTGAGCGTGAGATCTCGGTGATCCCCAAGTTTAAAAAAATAGGGGGCTCGAATTGTAGTACCAAGGGTCGTCGAGGTCGACAATTGTGGCACCAAAAACCCTGTGGCGCGCTTAAGCGTCGGGTCGGGCAGCCGTAGGTATGGGAAAAAGAACACTGGCACATCCAAGACCCGCAGCTGCGCACGGTCAAAATACAGCTGTTTTTCAACGCTATCATGGACGATGCGTTTGGCCCGAATTTGCCACAGTGGAATTTTGCCTTCGCAAATAAAGCATGAGGTGGCGGATGCATGGTAGGCTTGGGTATATCTGCTGCTCACGCGAGAAATTTGCGCCGTTGCTATTTGGACTTGTTGGCTTAAAATAATCCTCGCGCTTGAGATGATGCCTTGGCTCAAATCCTGAGATATAGCCGCTTGGTCAGCCAAGATCACCGTACCTGTGCCATCGGTGAGGCGTATCGGTCCTGTGATCTTCAATTGTCCCCCTGAGCTTGTATAGGAGATTTCACGAGCCGAGATCCGGGTCTCACCATGCCAAACCGTAACGGCGCCACTGGCCTGTAGCACGCCATCGGGACTTATTTCGATCCGATCCGCGATCAGATTAGCCGCCTGTTGAGCCGATGCGCTTAGGGTGCTGCACATCAGAAATAAGAGGGTTAGGATGCGAACCATTTATCCGTCCTCTGTGTGGAGCAAAAAGGCCAAGGATAGGCTGATGGCCGCAACTGGCGGAATCCATGCGGCCCAAATTTCAGGCAATTGGCCGTTTTCCCCTAAAATTTGCGCAAAATTTCGTAGGAAATAAAGACCAAAGCCAAATATGACTGTCATCAATACGCGAAGCCCGGTGCGGTTTTGCCGTCCTTTCTGCATGGTGAAAACGGCGCCAATCATTACAACCGAGGCCAAAAATAGAGGCAAAGCCAATTCCATTTGAAACCAAACCCGATGGCGCCGTGCTGAAAAACCCGCTTGCTCCAGCCGTGCTATGAACGCGGGCAGTTGCCAGATTGGTATCGATGCTGGAGTGCCAAAACTGTCATGAATATGTTCTTTTGTCAACTCTGTTGGAACCTGATATTGGCGCATTTGGTCAGCGTCGGCTTCTGGATTACCACCACTCTGCAAGGGCCATTCTTTCACGTTGAGCAAATTCCAATGCCCTTCGCGCAGTGTTGCGGTTTGAGCCGCCACCCGCCGCGTTGCCTTGCCCGACAGATCAAACTCATAGAGTGCCACATCATAAAGCTGGGTGCCGTCAAGATTTGCGCGTTCCGCATGGATCACGATTTGCGCCTTATCATTGCCTTGGCGTAGCCAAAGCCCATTGGCTGAGATGGAAACTGTGCTGACCTGAGAGCTGAAAAAACTGGATGCCAAAGTCTCATATTGTTTTTGAGTGCTAGCCACGATTGGGTTGACCACCACCACGGCCAAGATGCCAATGGTCAGCGAGGTGAGCAGTGGCCCGGTGAGAGCGCGCAGCGCCGAGCGGCCAGCTGCGCGCGCGACAATCAGTTCGCTGCTTCGTGCAAGGCTCAAAAACAACATTATGCTGCACAAAACCATAACGAGAGGCAGCATTTGGTACAGCGTGGCGGGCACATTCAACACCACCAATTGCACGATTTTGCCAAAGGCCACTTCCTTGCCACGAAACCGCCTTAGATGTTCGATGAAATCAAGCAGCAGGATCAGGACCGAAAACGCCCCGATGACAAATAAAAAGGCCACTGCAAATCGTCTGGCGAAATAGAGATTCAGGATCATCGCACGGCCTCCTGGGATTTAGCCCAAGGTCGGTCACGGCTCAGGATGATGCTGTAGGCCGATAGAAAGCCAAAGAACAAGGGCAGGTACATGACCCAAACCGTCCCTTCGGCCCGGCGCACATAGTCCAGGCAAAGACCCTCTAAAAATTTCAAGGTAATCAAATAAAATACCGCTGTTAAAACCGGGAGCCAAAGCCCAAAGCGACTAAACGGTGCCGTGACCATCACGGCATAGCCAATGAGCACCAAAAAAACGCTCAATAAAGGTCCTGTGATGCGCTGATGCAGGGCAAAAACGGCCCCAAAGGCTGTTATGCCACGTGGGGCTGTGCCCTTGATGATATGATCCAAAATTTCAAAACTGGTGAAATGGTCTATATTTTTTTGCGCTTTAGAACGTGGGCTAACAATCTGGCCGATATTGATGACAAAATCATTGAATTTTGTAACGGTCAGCCTGTCGGTAAAAAGATCAAGGTTTTGAATTAGCCCATCGATCAGCACTAAACGGGGCCCAACATCGGAGCGCACCAAAAAGGCTTTTGCGGCGGAGTAGGTGAGGTTTTTACTGCGATCAGAAGTGTCATGTAGGAACACCCCCTCAAGCTCACCTTCGGCGGTGATTTGGCGCAGATAAAAGGTTACATCGTCACTTGGGGTGAGGAATGTCCCCTCGGTCATCAAGCGCGCCGTCAGGTTTTCGGCTACTTCCAATTGCCGCTGATGCAATTGCGCTTGGCTGATGGGCACCAAAATATTGCTCAAAACCATAATCAAACCCGCCAAGCTAATGGCGAATATCCAAACGGGCTTTGCAATGGCACTGGCGGACAGGCCGGCCATATTTAAAATCACCAATTCATTGTCAGAGGCCAACCGATTTACCACAAAGACCACAGCGGAAAATCCGGCGATGGGTGCGATCACAGAAATAATCCAAGGTAGGGTCAGGAAGGTGAGTTCCAAAAAGACCATGGCCGATTGGCCGTCGGCGATCAAACGGTCGAACAGGCGCACGGCCCGGTTGATCCAATAGATCAACACTAAGACTAACGCAAAAAAGCCAAACAGGACTAGCAATTGCTTGAGAATATATGTGTTGATCCGCGCCATTGTCCCCCCGGAGTGACCTTTGTATCCCTGCTAAAGGAATTTGATCAAAACAGAAACATGAATCTGGTCAATATCGCATACACAGGCTATGCTTTGCCCATCAACTTTTGAAAAGGAACTTCTATGACACCGCTTCCAAAATTTTCAGTTATAGGAACGGATTTTGACACTGTGTTAGACTGTGACGGTCAAATTGTAATTTTGATGCCAGGTGACGCTAAATTGGATGCCGTGGCACGGCGTATTAACAAGGCGACCAAAGGCGCGCTGGGACGTTTCTTAGGATCAAAAGGTTTTGATGATCTGGCTCTGGGCAAAGTTTTATCTCTGGCCTATCCTACCGGTCTAAATGCAAAATCTGTGGCTGTAGCCAAGATCAACGGCAATGCCAGCGTGGCGGACGCGCGCAGCTGTGGCGTTGAAATTGCCAAAATCGCAAAATGCGAAAACATCTTGCTGGCCGGCGGAAAATTCAAACGGATTGCAGATTTGGTCGAAGGCATGGCCATGCGCAATTACGAATATCTCGACCAAAAAACCAACACTAAACCCAAGCCTTTGGATGTCCGGGTCATGGTGCAAGAACTTGAAAATCAAGCGGCTGAGGTTGATCTTAAGATGGCGGTTGTGGACGGGGTATTTTTCACCCGTGATCTAATCAATGCCCCAGCCAATGTCTTGACCACTACCACATTCGCCAAACAACTCTCTGCGCTTTCTAAATTGGGCATCACGGTTGAAGTTTTGGATGAACCTGCGTTGGAAAAACTGGGTATGCGCACGCTGCTTTGCGTGGGCCAAGGCTCTGACAGCCCGTCAAAAGTGGTTGTGATGCAATGGAACGGTGGCGGCGATGGAGCGCCTTTTGCGTTTGTGGGTAAGGGTGTCGTCTTTGACACCGGCGGTATTTCGTTAAAACCTGCAGCCGGCATGGAAGATATGACCATGGATATGGGCGGCGCGGGCGTTGTGGCTGGTGCCATGAAGGCTCTGGCCCTGCGTAAGGCCAAAGCCAATGTTGTTGGCGTTGTGGGCTTGGTGGAGAATATGCCATCGGGCAATGCGGTGCGCCCCGGCGATGTGGTTAAATCCATGAAGGGCGACACGGTTGAAGTGATCAATACCGATGCTGAGGGCAGGCTCGTTTTGGCAGATATACTATGGTACACCCAAGAGCGCTTTGCCCCCACGGGCATGATCAATCTTGCGACCTTAACTGGCGCGATCATTGTGGGCTTGGGACATGAAATGGCAGGTGTGTTTTCCAACAATGACCAGCTGTGTAAGCAGTTCATCAATTCCGCTGATGCTGAGGGAGAAGGCGCGTGGCGTATGCCTTTGGCTCCCGCCTACGATAAAATGCTCAAATCGCGGATTGCAGATATGAAAAACGTGGGCTCTCGGGCCGCAGGTTCTATCACTGCGGGCCAGTTTTTGCAGCGTTTTGTCAAACAGGATATGCCTTGGGCGCATCTCGACATTGCAGGCGTGGCCTCCATTGCCTCTGAAAGCGCATTTTCACCCAAAGGGGCCACCGGTTGGGGCGTACGCGCTTTGAACCGCATGATTGCGGATCACTACGAACCGCAAGAGGAAGCGACGGGTGAGTGAAGTCTATTTCTACCACCTAACACGTCAGAATGTTGATCAAGCGCTACTGCCCTTGCTTGGCAAATGCTTGGCTAACAGCTGGCGGGTGGTGATCCGTGGCGCCGAGGCCCAAGGGCTTGCCTTGCTGAATGACAAACTTTGGCAGGGCCCTGTGGAGGCCTTCTTACCCCATGGTTTGGCCGGTGAAGCGGGTGAGGCGGAGCAACCGATCTTACTGGCGCTCGCGGGGCAAACCCATCCCCATGACTGCCTGATCTGCATTGCAGGTGTCGAGGTATCAGCCGAAGAAGTGACGCAGGCCAAACGGGTCTGCATCCTGTTTCAAAACGATAACAGCGCTGATCTGCAAAATGCCCGCAGACAATGGAAAACCCTCACCCAAGCTGGGCTTGCTGCCAAATATTGGAGCCAGGCCAAGGGTAATTGGGAGCTTCAGGCTGAAAAGGCCGCCGTTTGAACCCGTAACTGAAGGCTTTACCGATTCAAAACTAACCGATCACCTAGAATTTCGATGCGGCCATATTTACCCAAATAGCTCATGCCAAGAAGGCTTTTTTTCATTTTTCCGCCATTAACCGAGGCTGAAACGTCGCGATCTAGATGGGGGCCGAGCCGGACTTGATTGAGGCGTGTATAGGCAATTGGCACTGTGCCATTGGCGGTATTGGCGCTGCCCAAAAAGTGCAGGGCATCCACATCAATCCCGACCCGTTGCGCATCTGCGCGGCTAAGTGTCAGATCACTGGCGCCGGTATCGACCAAGAAATTGATATCCACCCCATTGATTTCAGCTGTCACATAGTAATGCCCGTCACGTGCGCGCGGTAAGGTGATGGCGCCACCATCGCTGCTGACTTGGATGGCATAGCTGCGGGAGATGTCATGCCACATGCCATAAATCACCATGCCGCCCATGAATATCATGCCCCAAACCAGCGCCATTTGCAGTGATCTTCCGATAGAAGGGCGGTTTGTAGCCATAAACCAACCGACTACGGCTACCAATAAAATGGTCAAATAACCAAAGCGTGCGAGTGTATCGCCCATATCAGGTCTCCCTATGGCCTAAGATGGGGACAAATTAGCCGATTGCAATGCCAAAGCCAGTGAGACCGTTTAAAATAAACTGGACCGCCAGCGCGGCCAAAAGCATGCCCAAAACCCGGCTCACAACCAAAATCCCAGTTTTGCCCAGAGCACGCTCCATGAAGCCTGCCATCATGAACAGCACCATCACAGCCAATACGACTACAAACATTGCACTAAAAACACCTACAAATTGCCACACACGGCCCTGCGCTTCATTGGTCAACAAAATCATCGAGGCAATGGCTCCGGGCCCAGCGATCAACGGGATGCTCAGAGGAAAGACTGAAGGGTCTCGGTCATCTTCTTCACTGTCATCGCCCTTGTCACTGCGGCGTTTGCCGCGCAGTTCAAACAACATTTCAAGTGCGGTGAGAAACAACAACACCCCACCCGCAATTTGGAAAGCCGGCATAGAGATGCCAGCAAAGCTCAAAACTGATTCGCCCAGCAAGCCAAACAGCGAGAGGATGAAAAAGGCTATGATGCAGGCGCGCAGGGCGATGGCCTTGCGCTTTTTCGGCGCCATGCCCTGGGTGAGCGCTACAAATACCGGCGCCAAACCAATCGGATCAATAACCACAAACAGAGTGGCAAAGGCCGTAAACAGCACCGCATAATCCATAACATTAGACATTTTCTATTTTCTCCACAGTATCGGTTGCCGTAATCCAGAGCTTTTCCGCCCGCACAAGAGCGGTCTCGATTTCGTGGAACTTTTTCTGCCAAACGGCGAGATCTACTGCGTTGTGATCTTCGTAAAGTTTTGGATCGGCCAGTTTTTCCTGCAACTTACTGTGCATTTGAGTGATTTTCTCGATACGCTCTTCGCTTCGCCGCACTTCATTACGCGCTGCGATCAGATGCTCGCGACCAAATTTTTTGACCTTTGCTTTGGATTTTTCGGAAGGCTTTTTCTGTGCCGGCCCACCGAGCAGGAAGGCGCGGTAGGCAGCCAAATCTTGTTCAAAGGGGGTAACGCGTCCGTCTGACACCAGCCAAAGGCGGTCCGCCACCAGCGACAAAAGATGCATGTCATGGCTGACCAAAATGACGGCACCGGAATAGGTGGTCAGCGCTTGCACCAGCGCTTCGCGGCTCTCAATATCAAGGTGGTTGGTCGGCTCATCCAAGATCAACAGATGCGGCGCGTCTAATGTGGCCAGCAGCAGCGAAAGCCGGGCTTTCTGACCACCAGAAAGGCGACCCACCACTGTATCAACTTGATCTGGCCCCAAGCCAAAGCCAGCCAACATGGCGCGCAAACGGGCTGGGCTGTGATCCGGGCGTTCCGATTGCAGGTGTTGCAATGGAGTTTCATCGAGATGTAGTTCATCCACCTGATGCTGGGCAAAATACCCGATGCGCAATTTATTATGGGTTACGAGACGACCAGAGGAGGTTTTTAGACGATCAGAGATCAATTTCGACAGAGTTGACTTGCCCTCACCGTTTTTGCCCAAAAGCGCGATGCGATCATCTTGGTCAATACGCAGTTCCAGCTGAGACAGAATATCTGGCCCGCCATAGCCCACCGCACCGTTTTCGATCGCCACAATTGGCGGCGACAGCTCTTCGGGCTGCGGGAAGGTGAATACGCGCTTTGCGACTTCCTCCGGCGGTGTGATCAGCTCCATACGTTCCAAGGCTTTCACCCGAGATTGCGCCTGTTTGGCTTTCGAGGCCTTGGCTTTGAAGCGATCTACAAAGCTTTGCAAATGGTCGCGTTGCGCGGTTTGCTTTTTTGCAGCGGCGGCTTGAACGGCACGTTTCGCGGCGCGGGTTTTTGCGAATGTATCGTAATTGCCTTGATAGAAGGTCAATTGCTTATTCTCGAGGTGTAAAATTCCTCCAACTGCGCGGTTGAGCAAATCGCGGTCGTGGCTGATCACAACAACTGTATGCGGATAGCGTGCAAGAAAAGACTCTAGCCAAATGGTGCCTTCTAAATCAAGATAGTTGGTCGGCTCATCGAGCAGCAAAATATCTGGGGCTGAAAACAATACTGCGGCCAAGGCCACGCGCATGCGCCAGCCACCTGAGAAATCGGCACAGGGGCGCTTTTGCGCGGCCTCATCAAAGCCGAGGCCTTTTAGGATGGCGGAGGCGCGACCTTCAGCAGACCATGCATCGATGTCGGCTAAACGGGTTTGCACTTCGGCGATTCTATTTGGGTCTTGGCTGGTATCGGACAAAAGCGTGGCTCGCTCGATGTCGGCGGCCAATACAGTTTCCAACAGTGACAGATTATTTGCAGGCGCTTCTTGCGCCACGCCACCGATCTTGGCCCGGCGTGGCAGCTCAATTTCTCCACTCTCCAAGGCTAGCTCGCCGCGAATAATGCGAAAAAGCGTAGTTTTACCGGTCCCGTTAGGACCAACAAAGCCAACTTTATGGCCGGTTGGAATGGTGGCGCTGGCATTTTCAAACAGACGGCGACCGTCGATGGCATAGGTGATATCTTGGATTTTTAACATGCCGCACCCATGGCCTAGCTTTGACCGGGCGTCAATCATACCTTTTCATCGCGCCTGTGCCATGCTAACGCGCGGCCAGACAATTCAACATCACAACCAAACATACAAAAGGACGACTAAAATGGCTTTGGAACGCACATTCTCAATCATCAAACCAGACGCAACACGCCGCAACCTGACTGGTAAAATCAATGCAAAATTTGAAGACGCAGGCCTGCGTATTGTTGCTCAAAAGCGCATTCACTTGACCATAGCGCAAGCCGGCGAGTTCTACTCAGTGCACAAAGATCGCCCGTTTTATAGTGAATTGTGCGAATTCATGGCTTCTGCGCCAATCGTGGCTCAGGTTTTGGAAGGCGAAGGCGCCATTGCTAAAAACCGCGAAGTGATGGGTGCGACCAATCCAGCAGACGCCGCAGCAGGCACAATCCGCGCTGATTTTGCAGAATCAATGGGCGAAAACTCCGTGCATGGTTCTGACGCTCCTGAAACCGCTGCATTGGAAATTGCGTATTTCTTTTCCGGTCTGGAACTGGTGGGTTAAGCCACATAAATATTTTTAAATGAGGCTGTATTCCGTATGGGTGCAGCCTTTTTGCCTGCGTCGAGGCCTAGCGTCGTTTTCCGGTGCCTACTTCATTTAAAAATTTCTATTCCGTGATCATTAAGCCGGAGCGTGTCGTTGACCAAGACGACAAATTTGACCCAAAAGGCAGCTTTCTCCGCGCCTTTACAATCATTTCAAGGTCGACTTTTGAGCGCCATATGCTAGACATAATAACCGATGAAATGTGGGCGAGTGCCGGCAGACAACAAGGCGCGATAGGCCGCATCTGCCCCCAAAGGCGCGCAGGGATTCTGTGGTGGGGATGCCGACGGCAATAAGCTCTGCTTCAAAAGTTGGACCCAGATTTTAGATGGAAGAGATGGCGGTCATCGCTCAGACGTCACCCAAATAGATGGTTGGCAGCTGGTGTTGAAAAATAGGGCGGATCTGGGCCTGCGGCAGCCTCAGTGTTGGAGTATTTCTGGTCAGAAGAATATGGGATTTTGGCGAACAGAGAGAGATTACGGTCTGTTTAGCCTGTGGTGGTAGAATCTGCATCGCGTTGCGCAATCCAATCATGGGCGGGATCGTTTTTGAAGCGCCATTTACGCAGGGGCCCGGCCATCACGTTGAGGTAGTAAAGATCATAGCCATAGGGGGCGGCGCAGGGGTGGTGGCCCTTGGGCACCAAGACCACATCACCATCAGCCGCGGACATGGTTTCATCGAGCGACCCATCTTCCGTGTAGACCCTTTGCACTGCGAAGCCTTGAGCGGGATTGAGGCGGTGATAATAGGTTTCCTCAAGATAGGTCATATCAGGATAGGTGTCTTCATCGTGCCGGTGGCTGGGGTAGCTGGACCAATTGCCTGCGGGCGTGAAGACCTCTGTGACGAGCAGACTGTCGGCCACGTCGCGATCTTCCATTGCTATATTATTTATAAAACGGGTGTTTTGGTCTTTGCCGCGTAGGGTGAGGGTAATGCCCGCAGGGCCAAGCCGCTGCGCGCTGTGGCCCCCTTTGCCTGGCGCGGTGCAGATGGCCAAGGTGCATTCTGTGGTGGCTGTGGCCTGCCAGTTTTGATCATTGGGCACATAGAGGCAATGGGGGGGTAGGCGTTCAAACACTGACATGCGCTCGCCCATTTCCCCAAAATCATGTCCCGCAGCGGTGATCTCGGCTTTGCCTTCGACCAGAACCAAAATGACTTCCCGGTCGCCTGTGGCCTCCGCCACGCTTTCGCCTGCGGCCAGCTTATAAAGGCCAAACCCAACGTAGCCCCAATCTGCGTCCTCAGCGGTGATATCGTGGCATTTGCCGGTCAATGCTGTTGCTTTGCGCAGAAGGTTGGCCATGTAGGGTCCTTTCAAAGTGCCGCGGGGAATGGTGACAAATGTATGGAAGGCAGGCCGTGGCGCACTAGGCGTCTTGCCCGACAGTTTGGCGTTGCTGGCCGAGGCCGGAAATGTGCAACTCCATGACATCACCGGATTTGAGGTAGACCGGATCTGGCTTGATCCCCATGCCAACACCGGGAGGCGTGCCTGTGGTGATGATATCGCCCGGGTGCAATGTCATGAGCTTAGACAGATGACTGATGATTTGTGCCACGCTGAAAATCATCGTGGAGGTATTGCCGGTTTGCATGCGCTTTCCGTTCACATCGAGAGACATATCCAACGCTTGCGGATCTGGGACCTCGTCGCGGGTCACCAAAAATGGGCCGGTGGGGCCGAAGGTGTCGCAGCTTTTGCCCTTGGTCCATTGACCGGTCAGCTGGGTTTGGAAATGCCTCTCGGAGACGTCATTGACGATACAATAACCGGCCACATGCGACAGGGCCTCTTGTTCGGAGACATATTTAGTAGTGGTGCCGATGACCACGCCCAGCTCAACCTCCCAATCCGTATGGGTGGAGCCGCGAGGCATGATCACATCATCATTGGCTCCAACGATGGCTGAATTGGCTTTGAAAAATAAAATTGGATGCTCGGGGATCGCCGCGCCAGTTTCGGCTGCGTGATCCGAATAGTTTAGGCCGATGCATAGAAACTTCCCGATATTTCCCACAATAGGGGCAAAGCGTGGGGAGCCGTCTACTGCGGGTAGGGCTTCGGTGTCCAAGGCGCGCAAACGCTCGAGTGATGAGTCGTTGAGCATTCTCCCGTCGATATCTGGAATATGCGCAGATAAGTCGCGCAGGACCCCGTTTGCATCGACCAACCCGGGACGCTCTGCGCCCTCATTGCCATAGCGAACCAATTTCATTTCAAACTCCTAGTGATTGTCGCGTGGCATATGTTTGCGTGCGATGTCTTGATATTTATGGGCCCCTTCAAGGGTCATGCCTTCGGAGAAGGGCTGGACCTTCTCACGAAACAGCTCTTGCCAAGGGGTTTGACTGTCCGGTGTGAAGGGGCGTGGACCAAGTGCGGCTCGCCGGCGGTCCAATTCGGCGGGATTCACCAACATATCAGCTGTGCACGCGTTCAAATCAATGCGAATGGTGTCGCCGGTTTTCACCAAGCCAAGTCCGCCACCATCGGCAGCCTCAGGCGAGGCGTTGAGGATGGAGGGGGAGCCGGAGGTGCCCGACTGGCGCCCGTCACCTAAGCAGGGCAGTGATGTGATACCTTGCGTGAGCAGATAGGACGGTGGGCGCATGTTCACAACTTCCGCGCCACCTGGATAGCCGATCGGCCCGGCGCCACGCATGATTAACACGCAATTGGCGTCAATGTTCAGGCTTTCGTCATCGATTGTCCTGTGAAAATCTTCCGGTCCTTCAAAGACCACCGCCCGGCTTTCGAAGGCATTGGGGCTGTCGGGGTTGGACAGATAACGGTCGCGGAATTCGGGTGAAATTACGGATGTTTTCATAATTGCGCTATCAAACAGATTGCCCTTGAGATTGATAAACCCAGCTGTTTGTAAAAGTGGCGTAGAGACCGGTTTAATCACGTCATGGTTCTCGCTGCGCAGGTGCGCGCAGTTTTCCGCGATGGTTTTGCCATTGGCTGTCATTGCTTTGGGGTGTGGCAACAGGCCAGCTGCCAATAATTCACCGATCACCGCCGGCACGCCGCCCGCTCTATGGTAATCTTCGCCGAGATATTCACCAGCAGGCTGCAAATTCACCAGCAATGGCACGTCATGGCCGAGGGTTTGCCAGTCGTCATTGTTCAAAGATACGCCCAAATGTTTGGCTATGCCATTGAGATGGATTGGCGCATTGGTAGAACCGCCAATCGCGGAGTTAATCACAACTGAATTTTCAAATGCTTCCCGGGTCATAATGGCGTTGGGGCGCAAATCTTCACGCACCATATCAACGATACGCAATCCAGTTTCGTAGCTGATTTGACCCCTTTCACGGTATGGCGCGGGAATGGCGGCGGCACCGGGTAATTGCATGCCCAAACCCTCTGCGAGGGAGTTCATGGTGGTAGCTGTGCCCATGGTGTTGCAATAGCCGACTGAAGGGGTGGAAGAGGCCACCATCTCCATAAAGCCATCATCATCAATCTCGCCAGCAGCTTGCATTTCGCGGGCCTTCCAAACGATGGTTCCTGAGCCGGTGCGTTTGCCGCGAAACCAGCCGTTGAGCATGGGGCCAACGGATAAAGCGATTGCTGGAATATTCACTGTGGCGGCTGCCATTAACAGGGCTGGGGTGGTTTTGTCACAGCCGATGTTCAGCACAACGCCGTCAATTGGGTAGCCAAATAGGGTTTCGACCAGCGAAAGATAAGCCAAATTGCGGTCCAGCATAGCCGTGGGGCGCTTGCCGGTTTCTTGGATGGGGTGCACTGGGATCTCAATCACTGTGCCGCCTGCCGCAATCACCCCGTCGCGGACCCGTTTGGTCAGCTCGATGTGGTGGCGGTTACAGGGGCTTAGATCACTGCCAGTTTGTGCGATTCCGATGATTGGCTTGCCCGATTGTAGCTCGTTCCGGGTTAGGCCATAATTGAGATAACGCTCCAGATAGAGAGCCGTCATTTCTTGATTGTCGGGATTGTTGAACCACAGTTGGGATCGTAATTTTGATTTATTATTTGACAAGTGTATAGCCCTCGTAAAGTTCTAACTTTTTTCAATGTTTATCAGTTGGACCAGCCGCCGTCTATCACCTGAGTTGTGGCAGTGGTGAAGGCACTCTCATCTGATCCCAGGTAAACCGCAAGGGCTGCGATTTCTTCGGCGGTTCCGATGCGGCCCATGGGTTGGCGGGCGGTGAAGTCTTTCATGGCTTGAACTTCATCTCCCGTGGCGCGCAATCTGTCGTGCAGGGAAGGGCTTTCGATCGTGCCAGGGCAAATAGCGTTACACCGGATCCCTTGACTTATGTAATCAATGGCTACGGATTTGGTCAGACCAATTACCGCGGCTTTGGTGGTGCCATAGATAAAGCGGTTCGGCGCACCAATCACTGAAGAGCAGGCCGAGGACATATTGATGATCGAGCCGGTGCCACGGTCCAGCATGCCGGGGAGGGCTGCTTGAATAGTGCGCAGCATAGAACGGACATTGAGGTTAAGCGCAAAATCCCAATCAACGTCTTGGGTTTCCAAAATACTGCCGTGATGCACAAAGCCCGCACCGTTGAACAAGATGTCAGGGTTGGCCCGCGCGACGCCTGCGGTGACAGACTGTGCGTCTAAGACGTCGAGCACATAGGTCTCCAGCTGGCCAATGCAGGCGCTTTGCACCTCGGCTAAAGTGTCGGGGTTAATGTCGGTGGCGAAAACATGCGCGCCTTCTGCGGCCATTGCCAAAGCTGTGGCCCGGCCAATGCCTTGGCCTGCGGCAGTGACCAAAGCGCGTTTTCCAGAAAGTCGTCCCATGTTTAATCCTTTTCAATACCAAGACAGTGAGCCGCAAGCTTAGGCAAGGGCTGTAAGTTGCGCCAATTTATAAGCACTTTTGGCTTGGGTTAAAGCAAAACTCGCCTGTGTGTTGTAAATACTTGCGGGCGGTGCGATTTGTCCTGCCTCAGATAAGCCAATCGCGACTTTGTGGGTGGGCGCAGGATGACTAATCGAGATATATCGAGTGTTGCATTTCCAGTGCCTCAGTATCAAAAGATATCATAGGGGACGCATCCCGCGCTTCAATAAGGGTTTTAAAGTTATGTCTGTACAAAAAATCGCTCTGCTGGGCACCGGATTGATGGGCGCGCCGATGGCGCGCAATCTTTGCCAAGCTGGTATGCACACGACCGTCTGGAACCGCACAATCGCCAAGGCACAGCCGCTTGCGGCCTTTGGTGCTAATGTCGCGAAAACGGCGGCTGAGGCTGTTGCTGGCACAGATATTGTCATCTCAATGCTGTCAGACGGTCCAACTGGCGCATTGGTGCAATCTGACCCTGAGTTGCGCGCGGCCCTGCGGGGCGGAGCTATTTGGGTTGAGATGGGCTCTATCAAACCGGAGGAGGCCCGGGCGGCAGCATTGAGCCTTGAGGAATTGGGTGTGCACTACGTGGATGCGCCTGTGTCTGGCGGAACTAAAGGCGCCGAAGAGGCCAGCCTTGCCATTATGGCGGGCGGTGCGGCGGAAGAGTTCGCGACCGTGACAGCAGCGTTAAGCGCGATGGGGCGACCTGTGCATGTGGGTCCGGTGGGCGCAGGGCAATTGGCGAAATTGGCGAACCAAGCCATTGTTGGTATCACCATTGCTGCGGTGGCGGAAGCGATGTTGATGCTGCAAAACGGTGGTGCGGATCCGGCTGCGGTGCGGGCTGCGCTCAAGGGTGGTTTTGCGGATAGCACCATTTTGCAACTGCACGGCGCACGTATGACCACGGGAGATTTCACGCCGGGCGGATTGTGCACATTGCAGCTGAAAGACTTGAACAACGCGGTGTCAGAGGCTGAAAGCTTTGGGCTGATTCTGCCAACCCTGATTAACACCCGTGACCGGTTCCAACGTTTAGTGACTAAGCTTGACGGAGCCGAGCTGGATCACTCTGCGTTATATCTAGAGTTGCGCGACCAAAATGGATTGGATGACGTTTGATGACGTTTTGAGGTGAGTAGGGCTGGCCTTGACCCCTCATTTTCGCGACGACTCTTAAATTGCACAAAAAGCAATCACAATACCTGCTGACCTGCCAAAAAACAGTCACCTCTTGCATAAATTTTTTTATAACCTAGACTTATATATTATATAAAAATCGATGGGGTACCGCGGCTCCTGTATTATATGTTTCGGAGGCGTGAAATTTGAATTTTAAAGACAACCGCATAATTGCGGCCCCGCCTCAAAAAGTCTGGATGCATTTGCTCGACCCAGCCGTCTTGAAAGAATGTGTGCCGGGGTGTCAAAGCCTGAAAGGTAGCGTCGAAGACGGGTTTGAGGCCACGGTGGTGCAAAAGGTAGGACCGGTGAAAGCCACGTTTAAAGGTACGGTCCAGCTGAGCGAGCTCACCGCCCCTCACAGTCTGCGCATCAGCGGCAAAGGCGAAGGCGGCGTCGCGGGATTCGCCCGTGGTGGTGCCAATGTCACGCTTGAGGCTGATGGAGCCGGAACCAAACTTACGTATGCCGTTACGGCACAAATTGGCGGGAAGCTGGCACAGCTGGGCTCGAGGATCATTGACAGTTTTGTCAGTCAAATGGCGGATCAGTTTTTTCAAACCTTCCAAGCTCAAGTGGAAGGCTCAATATCAACCGAGGCTGAGGTACCGGTCCAAACAATTGGGCTTTGGCAACAAATTTTACGCGTGTTCAAAAAATAATATGACTAGGGAGAAAACAAATGAAGATAGCGATGATTGTAAACGGGAAATCTGTATTCCGTGAGGTGTCTGACAACACTTTGCTTGTTGAATACATACGAGACCATCTACGATTGACCGGGACCCATGTGGGCTGTGACACCAGCCAATGCGGCGCCTGTGTTGTGCATGTGGACGGTCAAGCGATAAAATCTTGCACCATGCTGGCCGCCAGTGCTGAAGGCGCGGCTGTGACCACGGTGGAAGGGCTCGCCAAATCCAAAGATGATCTGCATCCGATGCAGGTGGCGTTCAAAGAAAACCACGGCCTGCAATGTGGGTTCTGCACCCCCGGGATGATCATGACCGCGACCGATATGGTGGCGCGCTATCAGGCTCAGGGCAAAGAGATTACCGAAGACGCCATTCGCCATGAGCTAGAAGGCAATATTTGCCGCTGCACGGGCTACCACAATATTGTGAAATCCATCGCGGACGGTGCGTCCAAGATGACGACTGTATAGGGGGGAATGAATATGTCTGAAGGAATTGGAGCCCGCGTCTTACGCAAGGAAGACAAAAGATTCATCACTGGCAAAGGCAGGTACACCGACGATATCGTTGAGGCAAATCAAGCCTATGCTGCCTTTGTGCGCAGCCCGCATGCCCATGCGCGTATCATTGCCATAGATACCTCCGCTGCCATGGCAATAGAGGGTGTTGAGACTGTGCTGATGGGGCCTGAACTGGTTGCCGATGGAATTGGTAATATCATTTGTGGTTGGGGTGTTACCTCAAAAGACGGCAGTGCAATGAACATGGGAGCATGGTCCGCTTTGGCCACTGATAAAGTGCGCTATGTGGGGGATGCTGTGGCCATTGTGGTCGCCGATAGCAAGTCTATCGCCAAATTGGCCGCCGAGGCTGTGGTTGTGACTTATGAAGAGCTGCCTGTTGTGGTGGGATCGGTGCAGGCTTTGGCCAAAGGCGCGCCGCAGCTGCATGACAATGCACCGGGCAATCTGATTTTTGATTGGGAAATCGGTGATCTGGCCCCAACAGATGCGGCACTGGCCACTGCGGCTCATGTGACGGAAATGGACATCACCAACAATCGCTTGGCGCCAAATCCAATGGAACCACGGTCTGCAATAGCCACTTTCAACGAGGCGGAAGATCATTACACGCTCTACACCACCAGCCAAAATCCGCATGTGGCGCGTTTGGTGCTTTCTGCGTTTTACAACGTGGCACCTGAGCATAAATTGCGGGTCATTGCACCGGATGTGGGCGGTGGCTTTGGATCAAAGATCTATATCTACCCCGAAGAAATTGCCTGCCTATGGGCGGCGATGAAATCTGGACGCTCGATAAAATGGACATCCGATCGCACAGAAGCCTTCTTGACCGATGCCCATGGTCGCGATCATGTAACGACTGCGAAAATCGGGTTTGACAAAGACGGTATGATCGTGGGTTTGAAGGTGGATACCAAGGCCAATCTTGGCGCCTACATGTCTCTGTTCAGCTCGGCTGTTCCGACCTATCTTTATGCAACATTGCTGTCGGGTCAGTATAATATTGCTAATATCTACTGTAATGTTCAGGCGGTTTATACCAACACCGTTCCGGTTGATGCATATCGCGGCGCGGGGCGGCCTGAGGCTTGCTATGTGATTGAGCGGCTGATGGAAACCGCTGCACGTCAAATGGGTGTGGACCCTTCCGAGCTGCGTGCGAAAAACTTTGTGACGTCATTTCCTCATCAAACGCCAGTGATTATGGCCTATGACAGCGGTGACTTCGCGGCCAACCAAAAGCAAGCGCAAGATGCGGCTGATGTGGCGGGCTTTGCTGCACGCAAGGCGGAGGCGGCCAGCCGTGGCAAACTGCGTGGCTTGGGCTATTCCAACTATATCGAGGCGTGCGGCATCGCCCCTTCAGCGGCAGTTGGCAGCTTGGGTGCAGGCGTGGGTCTTTGGGAAAGTGCCGAAGTGCGGGTGAACCCGGTGGGTACAATTGAGATTCTCACTGGCTCTCATAGCCATGGTCAGGGCCATGAAACCACATTTGCTCAAATTGTGGCAGAGCGCTTTGGTCTTCCAACTGAGAACATCCAAATTGTGCATGGCGATACTGATAAGGTACAATTCGGCATGGGCACCTATGGATCGCGTTCAGGGGCCGTAGGCATGTCCGCCATCGTTAAAGCGATGGATAAGGTGGAAGCCAAGGTCAAGAAGATCGCAGCGCATGTTTTGGAAGCGGGCGAGGATGATATCGTGATTGAAGGCGGCGCTGTGAAAGTGGCGGGCACCGACAAGCAAATGCTCTGGCATGAGGTGGGACTGGCCGCTTATACCGCACATAATATTCCTGCGGGAATGGAGCCGGGCCTAAAGGAAAGCGCCTTCTACGACCCAACGAACTTCACCTTCCCGGCAGGATGTTACATTTGTGAAGTTGAAGTGGATCCAGACACGGGCGTCACCGAGGTTGTGCAATTTGTGGCCTCAGATGACTTTGGCACCATCATCAACCCGATGATTGTGGAAGGTCAGGTGCACGGGGGCATCGCACAGGGCATTGGCCAAGCGATGCTTGAAAATGTGGTCTATGATGAAGCGGGTCAACAATTGTCGGCCAGCTATATGGATTACACCATGCCACGGGCCGATGACTTGCCCAATTACTCAGTGGATCACGCGTCCACCACATGCCCAGGCAATCCGCTTGGCATGAAGGGATGCGGAGAGGCGGGGGCCATTGGCTCGCCGCCAGCGGTGATCAATGCGATCACAGATGCCATTGGCAACAACAACCTTTCTATGCCTGCCACCCCTGCTGCGGTTTGGACCGCTTTGCAGGATGTGCGCAGCAAATTAGCAGCTGAATAAGGAGTTTGAGCGATGTATGAGACCAATTTTCATAAAGCTTCCACGGCGCAAGACGCGGCAGCACTCTTAGCCAAATCAGACGATGGCAAAATCTTAGCGGGTGGTCAGACATTGATTCCCACTATGAAGCAAAGACTGGCAGCACCTGCGGATCTAGTAGATCTGAGCCGGGCCGAGGCCCTGCGCGGTGTGACCATCACCAAGCGTAAAAAGATGGGTATCATGAAAGCGGATGGTGGCGAGACCATCACCATCGGCGCTATGACCACCCATGCCGAAGTGGCAGGCAACACGGAGCTGGCGCAAGTTTGCCCTGTGATTTGTGGGTTGGCCGGTAATATCGGCGATCCTGCGGTGCGCCATCGCGGCACCATTGGCGGATCTGTGGCCAATAATGACCCTGCTGCGGATTATCCTGCCGCCTTGCTGGCTCTGGGGGCCACAATCCATACCACCAGTCGAGATGTCGCCGCTGAGGATTACTTTAAAGGCATGTTCCTGACGGCCCTTGATGATATGGAAATCATCACAGCCGTGAGCTTCCAAGCCCCTGTAGTGGGTGGCTATGGCAAATTCCCGAACCCGGCGTCTCGCTATGCCATGGTCGGCGTGTTTGTAGCCAAATCCGTTGACGGCGAGGTGCGGGTTTCGGTTACGGGTGCGGGCGATAACGGTGTGTACCGTCATGAGGGACTGGAAGCGGCTCTGTCTGCGGATTGGTCTGCCTCTGCGGTGGATGCGGTTGATGTCTCTACGGGTGGGCTGATGTCGGATCTTCATGGGACTGCCGCCTATCGAGCTAACTTGATCAAGGTCATGGCCAAACGCGCTTTGGCATAAACTGCGATGAACACCGTGCACCAGCTCCGAAATTTGGGGCTGGTGTTCCTTATTTGGGGATTGATACCGTGAAAAAGCTGCCCAAATCGATTCAAGAAACTTCGGATCTGCTGGCCTCTGAGGGCTATGTGGCAGATCGATCACTGGCGACGCTCACCTTTTTGTCTCTGACGCTTAATCGTCCAATATTCTTGGAGGGCGAGGCCGGTGTTGGCAAAACCGAACTGGCCAAGGTCATCGCCAAAGGGCTGGGGCGCGATCTGATACGGCTGCAATGCTATGAAGGGCTGGACACGGCGACGTCGGTGTATGAATGGAATTTTGCCGCGCAAATGCTGGCCATGCGCAACGGCGCAGGCGAGGCGGATATCTATGCAGAGAAATATCTAATAAAACGGGCCTTGCTGCAAGCGGTGGAGCTACATGCTTTGGGCCCACCGGTCCTGCTGATTGATGAAATTGACCGCGCAGATGCGCCGTTTGAAGCGTTTTTGTTGGAAGCACTCTCTGATTTTCAAGTTACCGTGCCAGAACTTGGTGTGATTAAAGCCCAAAAGCCGCCCATCGTGATTCTCACTTCTAACCGCACCCGTGAAGTGCATGATGCCCTGAAGCGGCGGTGTTTGTATCATTGGGTGGATTATCCCGATTTTGACCGTGAGATGGAGATTCTGGCGGCCCGCGTACCAGAGGCCAAACAGGCCCTGAGCCTTGAGGTGGTTTGTTTTATTCAAAAGCTCCGTGAGGAAGATTTGTTCAAACGTCCTGGCTTGTCGGAAACGTTGGATTGGGCCAAATGCCTCGTGGCGCTGGACGTTGTGGCGCTGTCACCTGATGTGATCACCGACACGATTGGAGCGGTGCTGAAATATCAAGATGACATTGCCAAGATCACCGGTGGGGCGGCTACACGTATCTTGGACCAGATAAAACAGGACATGCAGGCGCTGCAATGACACCAACCGCCGGAAGGCTGCCGGATAATATTGTTTATTTTGTGCGTGCTCTAAGGCGGGCAGGGGTTTCAGTGGGGACAGCGCAAATTCTTGAGGCCTTGCGCGCGGTACAGACGGTGGGTTTTACCAATCGCCGTGATTTTCACACCACCCTGCGCGCAATGATTGTGACCCGTGCTGAGCATCTTTTAATTTTTGATCAAGTGTTTGCCATGTTTTGGCGTGACCCTGAGTTTTTGGAAAATATGATCACCAATCTCTTGCCTGTGATCACCGCGCCGCCAATTGATCGCCCCTTGAAGCCGGCACAAAACCGGGCGGCTGAGGCGATGGCTGCCGGGGGAGGCAATCCCCGCCAAGCGCCCCCGAAAGAGCAATTGGAAGTCGACGCGCAGTTTTCGCATTCCAATATGGAAAAGCTCACCCAGAAAGATTTCGACGCCATGACCGCCGCAGAAATTCGTGCAGCTAAAATTGCTATTCGTAGCATGGGGCTTGATCTGCCCAAAGTGCTTGGGCGTCGGTATGCGCAGGCTGCAAATATGGTGCAAATTGATCGCCGCAAAGCCCTACAAAGTGCCCGGCGAAGTGGTGGTGAAATGATGCAACTGCCCAAAAAACGCGCCAAACCACGGCGGCTCAACCTTGTGGTGCTGTGTGATATTTCAGGCTCCATGACCCGTTACAGCCGCATGATGATGCATTTTGTGCATTCCATGGCGCAGGCTCAGGGGCAATCATGGGCCGAGGTGCACAGTTTCACCTTTGGTACGCGTCTGCATAATATATCACCTTTGTTGACCATCAAAGACCCGGATGCCGCACTGACTTCCATTGGCAATCACGTGCGCGACTGGGAAGGCGGCACGCGCATCGCCACGAGCCTTGGGGAGTTTAACCGGCATTGGGCACGACGGGTGCTCTCAACCCCGTCTGTAGTGCTGTTGATCACCGACGGGTTGGAGCGTGAGGGCATTACGCAATTGGAGGCAGAAATCTCCCGATTGGCGCTGCAAACCCGTGAGCTGATTTGGCTTAATCCGCTGCTGCGATGGGATCAGTTTTTGCCACAAGCTGCTGGCATTCGCGCGATGTTGCCGCATGTGTCGTCCTTTGTGGCCTGTCATAATTTGGACAGTCTGCAGGAATTATCCGATGGTCTGAGAAATGGTTTGCACGCGGATCATAAAACCAGAGTGATGGGACTGTTAAAATGAAGGTGTCACAGCATATAGGTGGGCTTGCAGCCTCGCTGCACCGCAAAGGGCAAAAGGTGGCTCTGGCCACGGTTTTGAGCACATGGGGCTCGTCGCCCCGTCCGGTGGGGGCGCAATTGGTGGTCTGTGAAGATGGCTCCTTTCATGGCTCTATCTCTGGTGGCTGCGTTGAGGGGGCCGTGGTGCTTGAGGCGCTGGAGGTTTTGACTGATGGCACCTGTAAGGTGCTGGAATACGGTGTGAATAATGTGGATGCTTTCGCTGTGGGGCTGGCCTGTGGTGGCACGATCAAGATTATGGTTGAGCCTGTTGGCTTTGGGCAGGGAGTCTCAGTGGAAGCGCTGGAGGCTTTGGCGCAGGCTTACACCGATCGCCAAGGGCTAGGACTTCAGGTCAATTTGCAAACTTGGGCGCGGGCTGTGATCGCGCCACAAACCCATTCGCAGGACTTCACCGGTCTGGGCGGTGTCTCAAAGCAAGTTTACACTCATATTCAAAACCCACCTTTGCGTTTGGTCGTGGTGGGGGCGGTGCATATTGCACAGTTTTTGGCGCCAATGGCGCAACTTGCGGGCTATCAGGTCACCATCATTGACCCGCGCGAATCCTTCGCCAGCCCTCAAAGGTTTCCAGATCAAGAGCTGATCGTGGATTGGCCCGAGGATGCTTTGACTGGTCTCGCCATCGATAATCGCACGGCTTTGGTGACCCTGACCCATGATCCAAAAATGGACACGCCGTCCTTGCAAGCTGTGCTTGCGACCGAGGCTTTTTATATAGGGGCACTGGGCTCGACGCGCACTCATGCCAAGCGCCGGGCATCCATGTTGGACTTGGGGGTGAGTGCGGCCCAATTCGACCGCATCCAAGGACCGGTAGGATTGTCCATCGGCAGTAAGTCTCCGGCAGAGATTGCCCTGTCTATTCTAGCGGCCATCACTCAATGCCTAAGGATGCCATCCACATGAGAAAACTGTTTTCAGATCGTAACCGCCCCATCCATATGGGCCGCTTTCCCACAGAACGGCTCATGCGCAGCTTGGTGTGCCCAGATCTAAAAGCCCTTGTCCCTTGGCCGGTGTTGGATTTCCAGCGCCCGGCCGCCAGTAGCAGCATCGTGCCGGCCATGGCGTAATTTCAAGCCATGATGGATGCGGTGCGCGACGGTCGTGCAAACTCGGTGGTTTCAGAAATTCCATCAGATTTGCAAGAGCGCTCCAATCACCTGAAGGCATTTTCTTATTTCAACGACATTGCCATGGTGGGGGTAACCGCTCTAGCCGCGGATGACCATCTTGCAACCCCGCGCCTCAACCCGGAGGTGGCGCGGTTGGCCCATGCTTTGAGCACAAGGCAGACCAAAACGCTGGCGGCGGGCATTGATATGATTATGGCTGATCTCAAGGAAAGCATGGCTGCAAAGCTTGAATCTATTAGCCATCATACCGGGGCTTTGGTGTTTTTAGTGGACTACCGCCGCGACCCTCGGCCGGATGAGTCTGGCTGTGACTGGGTGCAAGATGCACAGGCTGAACGTGCGGCAGTTTTGGGCATGGAAACTGCAACTGTACTGGCCAATTACCTGCGGGTGTTGGGCTTCAGCGCGCGGGCGCATTCAGCGACCACAAGCGATGTAGAGCTGTCCCGGCTAGCGGTCAAAGCGGGCGTAGCAGAGGTCGAGGGTAATCAGATCACCCATCCATGGCTGGGTGATCGCTTTGGTTTAGCTGCTGTGACCACAGATATGCCCTTGGCCTATGATCAGCCTTTGGCGGCGGTTCAGCCCAAATCGGCCTTGAAGTCCCTAGACTGGATCTTTGGACGGCATGGCGGGGCCAGCCGGGGCAATCATGATCCCTATGCGGCACGCGATTATGTGAGCGGCGCGCATCCTTTTGAAACGCTGAAACGGGTGGAAACTCCAACCACCTATATGGATGAGCCCAATATCGCACGGGTGCCAAAACGCACCGATATGTTTGCACGCGCACAATTTGGCGATATGGGCCCGCAGGTGCAAAAAGGCGCGACGGGCGGCCATTATGTTCGAAAAGCCGCCCCAAGCGCCGCGCAACGGCGACTTTTGGGGGCCTTTGTGCTGTTGCAAGATGGTGAGCCTGCCCAAGATATGCAACAGATTTCACCTGAAAAAGCTGGCGAAAACATCAAGGGCGCGAGTTACTTTATGGGTATTGACGCTACGGGCCTGTCGCGCTGCCCGGAGTGGAGCTGGTATTCTCATGATGCCCGCGGCACGCCTATCATCCCGCCGCATGGCCATGCTGTCAGTATGATTGTTGATCAAGGCTTCGAAACGATGGAGGGGGCCTCCGGTGATGATTGGATCAGCGTGGCGCAATCCATGCGGGCCTATCTGCGGTTTTCGCTATTCGGTGGGATTCTGGCCCAGCATATCCGCAATATGGGCTATTCGGCCAAGGCCCATACGGTGATGGACGGAGAGGTGCTGCAACCGCCCTTGTTGCTGCTGTCTGGACTGGGGGAGGTGAGCCGGATAGGTGAGGTGATATTAAATCCGTTTCTGGGGCCACGTTTGAAATCGGGTACGGTGACCACATCACTGCCGATGGCCCATGACAAGCCCATTGATTTTGGACTGCAAAAGTTTTGTGACAGCTGCAATAAATGCGCGCGCGAATGCCCGTCTGGAGCGATCACCGCAGGGCCAAAATTGATGTTTAACGGGTATGAAATTTGGAAGTCAGACAGTCAAAAATGCGCCACCTACCGGATCAACACGCCGGGTGGTGCAATGTGTGGTCGGTGCATGAAAACCTGTCCTTGGAACCTTGAGGGCTTGTTTTCGGAAGCGCCGTTTCGTTGGGCTGCGATGAATGTGCCGCAGATGGCGCCTGTTTTGGCCAAGCTTGATGATATGGTCGGTCACGGTGAATTGAACCCAGTGAAAAAGTGGTGGTGGGATCTAGAGCTGACAGAAGATGGGGCCTATGCGCCTAGCTTACATGTGGTGAACGCACGGGCGCTGCAAAAGGATCTAGATCTCAAATACGCCGATCAAACCTTGGCGGTTTATCCTGCCCCCTTGGCTCCGCATCCCTATCCCTATTCATCCCCAATGGACCGTGAAGCGGGTATTGAGGCCTATCAAGCCATGATCACTGCTGAGGTGTATCAGGCCAAATCCGCTAGCGGCGCACAGGATCACTTACACCTGTACCAAAGCGATCAAGAAGCGCCAGTCATTCAGATGATTGTAGATTGCGTCACGGACTGTGCGGGCGGTGTGAAAAAATATAGATTGGTTGCTGCTGATGCTGCGGATTTGCCAGTTTGGACCGCAGGGGCGCATTTGGATATCGTTGTGGCGCCAGAGTTTCTGCGGCAATATTCGTTGTGCGGGGATCCTGCGGATCGCAGTTGTTATGAAATTGCGGTGTTGATTGAGCCGGAAGGACGCGGTGGATCAAAACTGATGCACCGTATTTTTGAGCGAGGCCGGCGCGTATTTGTCTCCAAACCAATCAACCATTTTGGTCTTGAAGCGCAGTCCTACCTGTCGTTGCTGTTTGGCGGCGGCATTGGTGTCACGCCGATGATTGCCTTTGCCCATGAGTTGGAACATGCCGGGCGCGATTTTAAGATGATGTATTCGGCCAGTAGACTGGACTCCGCTGCGTTCGACGGTGATTTTGCAGCGCGGCCTTGGGCCGCAAAAACCAGCAAGCACTACTCTGATCAAGGCAGCCGATTGGATATTGCAGTAGCCGTTCCGCCCTACGCGCCGGGCGTTCATATCTATGTCTGCGGCCCGGATGCCTACATGAGCGCAATTTTGGGTCATGCCCGCGCCATAGGCTATCCTGATGCAGCGTTGCATGCGGAATTTTTCGCAGTGCCGGACATGTTAGATTGGGTTAATCTGCCGTTTGAGGTTGAGCGTAGCAATGGTCAAAAAATTGCGGTGAACGCAGATCAATCCGCCAGTGATGCCTTGATTGCGGCGGGGATACCTGTGGATGTGAAATGCTCAGATGGTCTGTGTGGCGTGTGCAAATGCACGGTGATTGCAGGCGAAGTTGAACATCGTGATTTTGTCCTCTCAGCAGCGCAACGTGAAACCACGATTATACTCTGTCAAAGCCGGGCTTTGCAGGAGAACGGGGTTTTGATATTGGATATCTAGCTGGTTATGCGCGGGCCAAAACTTCAATCCCGCTCACTCCCTCGCAGCCTGCTAAGCCGCACAATCGGGTCAGTTTGGCCTGAATGCGGGCTTTGCGGGCGGGGGTAAGACTTGTGGTAGCTTCGGGCCATATGCCTGAAATGTCTAATGTTCTGTTTGTCCTGTTGGTTTTGACCTCGATGCGGCCAATCAGCTTGTCACCTTCCAACATCGGAAAGACATAATAGCCATAGACGCGCTTGGCGAAGGGGACAAATACCTCAATCCGGTAGGAAAACCCAAAGAGCTCTTGCGCGCGCTGCCGGTTGCGCAGGGCGGGATCAAAGGGGCTTAGGATGCGCACGCGCGGGGCGAAGGCAAGTGGGGTTTGTAATCTCTCCCAATCTTGCGTAAATATGGCCCGTAAGCGGGATGTGCCGTCCGCGGCCTCAACATGGATCCAACGGATCTCCCCCTCGGCCTGTCTGAGCGCCAACCAGCGCGTCACATCTAAAATCGTCACAAAATCGCAAAATTCGGCGATTTCTTTTTCGGTGGCAAAGCCCATGGCCTGAAGGGCCGAGCGGCAGGCCCAATCGGTGCTGTCATCTGGGGAGGGATGTTGATGCAAATAGGCGTTTGGGATCACGTTTTCGACCAAATCGTAAATCTTGCGAAAACCTTCGCGGCGGGTGACGGCGATACGACCGGTGCGCCAGAGATATTCCAATGCGGTTTTGGACGGATGCCAATCCCACCAACCGCCGTCACCTCGTTTTTCCTGCGTGCCAACATCGCCTGAGCCAACCGGGCCTTGGCTGGAAATTTGGTCCAATACCGTTTGAGTTTGCGTCAGAAAGTCGCCTCGGTGCCACAATTTCCAGCGCTTTTGCAACAAAGCCCCGTCGCGGGTAAATTTATGTTGCCAATGGGGGAAGGCCTTTATTGGCAAGATTGAGGCATCATGGGTCCCGCCTTCAAAGGCGCTGCGGTTGATATCGACCATCTTGCGCAGGTGTGTTGGGCTGGTAAGATTGTTGCCGCGACCATAGAATTAGATCATGGGCCCGCGCCATAGTGTTGATACTGTCAACCTGCACAAAGTTAAGGTGTCCCAAGACGCTTTGCGGCGTAGTGCTGAGTGGCGGGGCGCGCAGGCGGTGGTGATCTAGGAAATGCTGCCGGGCCAGTTTTTTGGAAAGCAGATCAGTGAGTGTCATTCTCAAAGAATTGCAGATGCGCGATACATCCCGCAAGGGCCGCATGGTCATCTTGCACCAAATTTACCGAAAATTGGCTCATAAACTCCGAAAATCGGCCTTTTGCGGCGAAGGCGCTGTGAAAGGGACTATCTGAATAGTGATCTGCGAGGGCCTGGGCCATGCCGCCAACCAAATAAATTCCACCAAACGGTAGGTGCGTCAGCGCGAGATTGCCACACACGCAGCCAAATACTTCTAACAAAATAGAGATGGATTTGAGCGCAAGAGGATCACTGTCCAAATGTGTCATGATATGTTGAGAGCTGGGCAGAGGCTCCGACGCGCTGTGCTGGGCTAAGAAGGCATAGATGTGACCCAAGCCACGGCCGGACAGTACTTCCTCGGCAGAGGCAAATCCAAAGCGGGCGGTCAGATATTGGTGCAATTCGAAGATCTCGGGGCTGGGCACCGGAAGGTTCACATGACCCGTTTCACTGCCTGGCACGGTGAGCTTTGACCCATCGCCCAAAACCACCGCCGAATTGAAGCCCGTGCCGACGTTCACCACGATGCGGTTGCCCGTCTGGGCCGTGCCTTTGAGCACGCTGCTGAAGGATTCGGTAGGCAAATGTGACAAAGCCAAGCCTTGGGCCGTCATGTCGTTGATAATGGCCCCGTGGCTTGCGCCTGTGGCGTCGCAAAGTTGATCGGTTGTAACTGTCCAATCGAGATTGGTCAGCTGACCTTGGTTGTCTCCAACCGGGCCTGCCACATCGATACACACCGCTGAGGGGTGGAAATCTGGAGCGTGATTACTCAGGTAATCTTGTAGAATTTCCGCGACGCCAAATTGATTGACATTGCGGTAGCGGTGGATGCTGTCGGTCTGCAATCGCCCATCATGAGCCAGCGCCACGCGGGTGTTGGTGCCGCCCACGTCTGCGATCAGATATTGCATACCCATATTCTCAGTCCAACTCACTTAATTTTCTTGTCATTGTTTACTTGATTTTGTGCAATTCTTGCAAGGGCGCAGAGTAGAAAGATTTGTAAAAGCCTTGTCATTTGGCCTGTTCTATGGCTGTTTTCACCCAAGCAACAAAGGATTAGGCCATGCCTGCACCAACAAATGAGTTAAAGGCCGCAATTCGCGCCGGTGAAATGCAAATCGGCATTTGGTTGGGGCTCACCAGCCCCGCGGTGGCTGAGATGGCCGGGGCCGCAGGCTTTGATTGGTGTTTGATCGATGGCGAGCATGGCCCCAATGATTTGCCACTGATTGAGTCGCAGCTGCGGGCATTGCAGGGCTTGGGTGCCAACGCCATTGTACGTGTGCCAGACGGCGAGAATTGGATCCTAAAGCAGGTCTTGGATATCGGTGCGCAAAGTATTTTGGTGCCTATGGTTGAGACTGCCGAACAGGCGGCCAAAGTCGTTGCGGCTTGCAAATATGCGCCCGAAGGCAATCGTGGGGTTGGCTACGCTTTGGCCCGGGCCAGCGGTTACAACGCGATTTCAGACTATGCCCACACCGCCAATGACCAAATCTGCGTAATTGTGCAGGTAGAAACATTGTCTGCCATGCTCAATATCCCTCAGATTGCCAAAGTGCCGGGGGTAGATTGCATTTTCATTGGTCCTGCCGATTTAAGTGCGGATATGGGATATTTGGGTAATTTGAATCATCCTGATGTGCTCGAGGTTATCGCTAAAGGCATGGCTGATATTACCGCAGCAGGGCTTTGCGCCGGTACAATTTGTTTAGGGGAGGAGGAGCAAGAGCGTTTTGTGGCGCAGGGCGGTAAGTTTTTGGGCGTGGCGGCGGATGTGGTCACATTGCAAACTGCTCTAAGAGCCACGGCTGCCACGGCGCGCTACTTGTAAAGCAAAAGAGCGCAGTGATGCCACCGCGCCCTTGAAATCTTGTGATTTTGTTAACCGCGGCGGCGCTTGCGCCCACCGCGCCCGCCGGCATCGTCTCCGGGAACTTTGTTGAATTTGATCCAAGCCCCACCGCTGGCGTCATTGTCCATCAGAAAATTGGCCGCCCGGATGGCTTCCATTTCCTTACCTGCTTTGGAGCTGGTCGAGCCCATGCCAAAGAGGGTCACGAAAGTTTCATCATCCATATCTTCCGGCAGCATGATGCCTGCCGCGCGAATGGCTTCTTTCTTGGCATCAATCTTGGCGCGATTGACCGGTAACATCACTGGATTCATGATTGCGGATGTCATGCCGGCCACCATGGCCATCGGCAAGAAGGCATTGTTGATCCCATGACGATTTGGCAGGCCAAAGGAGATATTCGATGCGCCGCAGGTGGTATTTACGCCCAGCTCGTCGCGCAAGCGGCGCACCAAGGTGAAAACCTGCAATCCAGCTGTACCCATCGCACCCACAGGCATCACCAAGGGATCCACCACAATATCATGGGGTGGAATGCCAAAATCAGCGGCTCGTTCGACAATCTTCTTGGCCACAGCAAAGCGCACGTCTGGATCTTCTGAAATCCCGGTGTCGTCATTGGAGATAGCCACCACCGGCACGTTGTATTTTTTCACTAAAGGCAGAACGAGCTCAAGCCGGTCTTCTTCACCGGTCACGGAATTGAGCAAGGGACGGCCTTCGGCAGCGGCTAAGCCATTTTCCAAAGCACCGGGCACGGAACTGTCGATGCACAAAGGTGTGTCGACAACCGCCTGCACCCGTAGCACTAATTCGCGCATCAATGTCGGTTCGACAAAGTTATTGTCAGCATAGCGCGGATCTTCGGCCATTTTGTTGGAAAAAACGGCGCCAGAGTTGATGTCTAAGATCGAGGCGCCAGCCGCAGCTTGCGCAATGGCGTCGGCTTCAACCCGAGAAAAATCTCCAGCCTCAAGCTCAGCATTGAGAATTTTCCGGCCAGTTGGATTGATACGCTCTCCGATAACGCAGAAGGGCTCGTCAAAACCAATAATCGCGGTTTTTGTTTTTGACTCAACAACGGTGCGTGTCATTCTTGGTAATCCTTAGGATTGAGAAACAGGAACAGCGGAAGAACCGCCGTTTTCGATGGCCCATTTGGCATTGGTCTTGATCCCGCCAAGTGGGAAAAAATGCACATGGGAGATTTTAAGCTGCGGGTTTTGAGCCTTATGAGCAGCCAATTCGGCCAAAAATTCATTTGGGCTGAAGGGCAGGAGCAATTTGGTCAAATCCTTGGCCCGGCGCTGCAATACGCGTAGGGATGCGCCCACACCGCAGGCGATGGAAAACTTGATCAAAGTCTGTAATTTTGCCGGACCGGCCACACCAATATGAATAGGCAGTGTGATGCCATTGGCGGCCAAGTCATTGGCCCAATCAATCACCGGCTTAGCCTCAAAACAAAATTGAGTCGCGATGGCCATTTTCGCGTCGGATGTGTCTGAAAAAGCTTGCTTCCAGCGCAAGGCCGCATCGACATTGGTCATCGCCCCGTCGGGATCGATGTCTTTGTTGCCCTCGGGGTGACCGGCCACATGTAGGCGTTTGAACCCAGCATCGCCAAAGGCACCAGATTCTAAAAGCTGCATTGAGCTGTGATAGTCCCCATGAGGAGTGGTGACACCGCCCGCAAGAATCAGGGCCTGCTCAACGTCAGCCTCACCTTGATACATGGCAATCCAATTGCGCAGCGTCGCTTCGTCCTTGATGATCCGCGCCGGGAAATGCGGCATTACATCGTAACCTTCAGCCGCCAACCGCTTTGCGGTGGCAACCATATCTTCGATAGGTGTGCCCTCTATATGCGCAACATAGACGCGGGTGGCACCGGGCAGGAAGTCACGGAAGTCTTCAACTTTCTCAGCGGTGCGCGGCATCACTTCAATTGAAAAATCCTTCATGAAGGTTTCAACCTGTGGATTGACCTCAACAGCTGGCACGTCCTTGAATCCGAAATTAAGTAGGGCCATGAGCCTCTCCTGTGAGTAAATATTTAAGGGTCATCTGGTCCAGCCATCATTGGCGATGAGCTGCTTGATTTTGGTTTGGTCATATTCGGCATCAATGCGATTGGCTTCTGACTGCGCCACATCCGCTTGCTCGCCCTCAACCTCATATGCCGGTGCTTTGCGCCATTCCGCCAAATAGGAATCGGTATCTTCCGCGCCAATCTTCATCGCGGCGCGATCGATGGCCTGCTCAAACCGTTCTGGCAGTTGAACCTTGGCCGCTTTGCGCCCTTTACCCACAATAACTTGGGCTGGAATATCTCGCCAATACACAACAATTACATCTGCCATTTGATTCCTCATCTCTCTGTCACGGATTACTAGGAGCAATTGAACATAAAACAGGGTCGAATTTCGACAATTGAACGGGTGGTAGCGACCTTGCCGTAATGACAAATGCAACTTGGAATTAATAGCCTTCGACATTGGAAAATTTCGCAATAACTTTATGAATGATTGCATGGCCCCCTCTATGCGCCTAAGTTAGTGGTAACTCGAAATCCGAAAGGCGTATAATAATGACGCCACAGCGTCCCCGGTCTGCGGGCGCGGTTCCTAAAGCGGTTGAATCCACCGCAGGCCCTAAGGCTCAAGCTCAATCGCTTTATGCGGCGTTGGACTTAGGCACAAATTCGTGCAGAATGTTGATTGCGCAACCTGACGGTGCGCAATTTAAGGTCGTGGACAGTTTTTCAAAATCGGTCCAGCTTGGAATCGGCTTAGAAGAAACTGGGAGACTGAGCCGCGCGTCGATGAACCGAACCCTGCAAGCCCTACGAATTTGCAGCCAAAAACTTAAACAATATCGTGTAAAAAAGATGCGTTTGGTAGCCACCGAAGCGTGTCGACGTGCAGACAATGGTGGGACGCTCATGCGGCAGATCCGCAAGGAAACTGGTCTCAATCTTGAGATCATCCGAGCGGAAGAGGAGGCACAACTGGCGGTTTTATCCTGCGCGCCTTTGGTGACCAACGACACCGATCAATTGCTAGTGGTGGATATTGGCGGTGGGTCAACTGAGCTGGTGTGGATTGATCTGGTTGACGTGGAGCCAAAGCTGCGCAGCCGCGCAATTATGCATATGCACAAAGGGTTTCGCTCTGGCGAGCGGCCCAATAAATATGGTGCTAAAGTAGTTGATTGGATATCTGTGCCTCTGGGCGTGGCCACGTTGCGTGATTTGTTCAATGATGTGAATGATGATGCGGGCCGCTTTGCACTGATGAGTTTGATGTTCGAAGAAAAACTCGAGAAATTCATCCCCTATGAGCGGGCCTATAAAATGGCACATTTCCAGATCATCGGCACCAGCGGCACGGTGACCACTGTGGCGGCCAGCCATTTGGGCTTGCGGCGTTATGATCGTAATAAAGTCGATGGGCTGTCGATGTCTTCGATAGAAATTGATAAGGTAATACATGATTATCTTCGAATGGGCCCGACGGGACGGAAAAATGATCCACGCATTGGCAAAGACCGTCAAGCGTTGATCATGTCAGGGGCAGCGATTTTGCAAGCTTTGCTGCGAAGTTGGCCCACGCATAAGCTTTCAGTGGCCGATAGAGGGCTGCGAGAGGGTTTACTCTATGCACAAATGAGCGCAGATGGTGTGCTGCGCGAACAAAAGAGCTGAATGACATGGCGAAGATCCCTACCAACAACAGTGGCCGCGGCCAACGTGAACTGCGTGTGAAGGTGAAAACCGCTCGTGGTAGGAAACTGTCGTCCACGATTTGGTTGGAGCGTCAGCTCAATGACCCCTATGTCAAGCGGGCTCAAGTTGAGGGCTATCGTGGTCGTGCGGCGTTTAAAATTCTGGAACTTGATGACAAATATCGCTTCTTGGTGCCCGGCGCTCGGATTGTGGACTTGGGGTGTGCGCCTGGGGGCTGGTGCCAAGTGGCTGTGCGCCGCATCAACGCATTAGGTGAACGGCAAGGCAAAAAGGTTGGAACCATCCTGGGCGTTGATCTGCAAGAGGTGGAATCCATTCCTGGTGCTGAAATTCATGTGTTGGATTTCATGGAGGACGGGGCGGACGACAAGGCCAAAACTTGGCTAGATGGTCAGGCCGATGTGGTCATGTCAGATATGGCTGCAGCCTCTTCTGGACATAAACAAACCGATCACCTGCGCATCATTGCTCTGTGTGAGGCTGCGGCCTATTTTGCCTTTGATGTTTTGGCTCCGGGTGGGACGTTCATAGCTAAGGTTTTGGCCGGTGGGGCTGAGGGTGACCTGCAGGCTCTGCTCAAGAAAAAATTCAACAAAGTTGCGAATATAAAGCCGCCAGCGTCACGGTCCAACTCTTCTGAAAAATTTGTCGTGGCCACAGGCTTTCGGGGCTAGATGATCGATGCAGGGGCGGCTTAGAGTGTCATATATATGCTGAATTTCTAGCAGATTTCCCCTTTACATAGAGCCATCTGTAAACGCACATTTATAGTGAAATTTGGGTCGATTTTGGCCCTTCTGACCTGTTTGGAGATCCTATGACGTATATTCTGGCCATTGACCAAGGCACCTCCTCCAGCCGTGCAATTTTATTTGACGCCGATATGCGCCCCGCCTTCTCCAGTCAGCAAGAATTCACGCAACATTTCCCGCAATCGGGTTGGGTGGAGCATGATGGAGAAGAAATTTGGGCCTCTGTTTTGGCGGTGGTGCGCGGCGTGATGCAAAAAGCATCCTGCGGGCCTGCGGATATCGCAGCAATTGGGATCACCAACCAACGCGAAACCACCCTCATTTGGGACCGGGTCACCGGCGTGCCCATTCACAACGCTATTGTCTGGCAAGACCGGCGAACAGCGCCATTTTGTGATTCGTTGCGTGCTGCGGGCCATGGGCCAGAGATCACCGCGAAAACTGGGTTGTTGATTGATTCCTACTTCTCAGCCACCAAGGTCAATTGGCTATTGGAGCATGTTCCTGGTGCGCGGGTGCAGGCGCAGAAGGGTGCATTGCTGTTTGGCACCATGGACAGCTATCTGATTTGGAAGCTGACCGAGGGCGTGTCTCATTTGACCGATGCCACCAATGCTGCCCGCACCATGCTTTATGATATTACTAAAGGGTGTTGGGATGATGAGATTTGCGGCCTGTTGGATATTCCACAATGCCTACTACCGGAGGTGCGCGATTGCGCTTCTGACTTTGGCACAACAGGCCTGTTTGGCGGGTCGATCCCGATCCTTGGAGTGGCAGGCGATCAACAGGCCGCCACCATTGGTCAGGCCTGCTTTGTACCGGGGATGCTAAAATCGACCTACGGCACCGGCTGCTTTGCGCTTTTGAACACCGGTGACACTCTGGTGCAATCGCAAAACCGGATGCTGGGCACGATTGCTTATCAGTTTGACGGCAAGCCGACCTATGCGCTGGAAGGTTCGATCTTCATTGCTGGCGCTGTTGTGCAATGGCTGCGCGATGGGTTGGGAATCATCCAGCAGGCCTCCGAGGTCGCCGATATGGCCGCTTCTGCCGATCCGACACAGTCTCTGTATCTGGTGCCCGCCTTCACAGGGCTTGGCGCGCCTTATTGGGATGCGGAGTGCCGGGGGGCAGTGTTCGGGCTGACGCGCAACTCAGGACCAAAGGAATTTGCCAAGGCGGCGCTGCAAAGCGTGGGCTATCAAACCCGTGATCTTCTGATGGCGATGCTGGACGATATGGGCGCTGTTGGGCCGGCGGTGCTGCGGGTCGATGGTGGCATGACCGCCAGCGATTGGACGATGCAATTTCTGGCCGATATTCTAGGCGCTCCGGTGGACCGGCCACAGGTATTGGAGACTACGGCTTTGGGTGTCGCATGGCTTGCAGGATCACGCGCCGGGATCTATCCGGATAAGGCAGGCTTCGCCAAAACATGGGCCCTAGAGCAACGCTTTGAGCCGCAAATGCCCGTCGACACCCGCGACACCCTCTACGCCGGCTGGAAAGACGCGGTGCGAAGGGCGTTGGGGTAGGGGATGGTGAGCCGTGGGAGACGTACATGCTGTCCAATTTAAATCATGATACGCTAAAAAAGCCGTGTGCGGCACACTGCCTTATTTTTTTATAAGATGTTATGGGGATTTGGTGGACCCTAGCGGGATCGAACCGCTGACCTCCTGCATGCCATGCAGGCGCTCTCCCAGCTGAGCTAAGGGCCCGATGATATCTTGTTGTTTAGGCAAGGCTTGGCGCGGGATCAAGAGTAAATCAGCGCGCCAAGCGAAGAAATTTAGCTATCGTCGTCGTCTGAAGCGACATCGGCGATTTCGTCAAGAGAAACGGTGTCATCGTCGTCGTCATCAAGCACATCATCGCCCAAATCTGCGTCAATATCATCGTCATCCAATACCACCTCTTCAGAGTCGGCATCAGCTTCTTGTTGTTTTTTTGTTTGCGCATCTTCAGCATCAGCGACCATCGTACGGCCCTTGTTTGCATCCAGTGCAACAGTTTCACCCGTGTAAGGGCTAATAATCGGATCTTTATTTAGGTCGTAAAAACGCTTGCCTGTGGTGGGGCAAACACGTTTAGTACCCCATTCTTCTTTGGGCATGGGTTTCCCCCTCTCGCAATCGGTGACAATCTGTGTCGAGTGCCATAGAGAATGGGCGGTGTCAAAGGTGAAATCTATTAATTCGTGGATGTCTTGGATGAATTCAGCTTCAATTGCCCCTGTTCAGCAAATAATGCTGCCTGGGAGCCCAAGAATTGGTGTCGTTTTACGGCGATCTAAGCGGGCACGGCGCATGTCTTTGCGGGTTTCGCGGCTCAAAGGCCTTGTTACGTTGAGTTTGCCGATATCCTGCCCGATGGCACAGGCTGAAAAGTTCGTTTTTGAAAAAGAATCTTGGATTAGGGCCCATTTGGCAGACTTACCGCCAACTGCGGAGGCGATGCTTGGGGGCACGTTTTTATATCAAGGCCAGCTTTTGACCATTTGCCCGGGGCAGGGTCGGCAAGTGCGTGCGATTGGAGAGGAGCTGTTGGTGCCTGGACCCGAAGCGATGGTAGGCGCACGGGTGAAAGCCTTTCTCAAGCTGCAAGCACGTATGCGCCTGCGAGAGGCCACCGAGCGCTATGCTGTGGCTTTGGGCAAACCCTATGGCAGGCTCACCCTGCGCGATACCACGTCCCGCTGGGGCTCCTGCTCAACCCAAGGCAACATCAATTACTCATGGCGGTTGATCATGGCACCGCCGGAGGTGTTGAACTATGTGGCGGCCCATGAGGTGGCACATTTGGCTGAAATGAACCACTCCGCGAGGTTTTGGGCGTTGGTGGAGCGGCTTTTCCCCAACCATGCCGAGCAACGGGCTTGGCTGCGTGAGCATGGTGAAGATTTACATCGTTATCTGTTCTGAGTGGTTCTCGTTTGACAGGCTGCAAAAATGTGATCACAAACAGATATGGCAGAGAAATTACAAGACAGTTATCTAGCCGCCCATGATCAGGTGTACCGAACCCTTCGAATGCGGATCATGTATGGTGAGATGAGCCCAGGCCAAGCAATCACTCTGCGTGGGGTTGCGACCGAATTTTGTGTGTCGGTCACCCCAGTGCGCGAAGCGTTGAAACGTTTGGCGGCTGAGGGTGCGTTGAGCATATCCGTCACTGGCCGTTTTCAAACCCCGGAGTTGTCGAGTGACCGTATAGAGGAGCTGGCCTCCCTGCGGGCTTTAATCGAGGTGGAGCTGGCCACACGGGCCTTGCCGCGGGCGCATATGGCGCTCGTCGAGCGGCTGCAGACCATCAACGACGCTATATCAGTGGCTGTGGCCAAGGCGGATGCGGTGATCTATATCCGCACCAATCTTGAGTTTCATCGCACTCTGTATCTGCGTGCACAAGCCCCTGCGATGTTGGCCACAGTGGAAACGGTTTGGTTGCAAATGGGCCCGACAATGCGGGCTCTTTATGGAAGACTTCAGCGCAAAGATCCGCCGATCAATCACCGTTTGATCTTAGCGGCTTTGAAGGCGGGTGATGAGCCGGGGCTGCGGGTCGCGGTGCGGGCCGATGTCACTCAGGGGTTGCGGATGTTGGCGCGATAATATTAACTTTGTGCGCCAAGTATTAATTTAGCTATGAATTGCGCCTAAACCACAAGCGAGGGCAGCTTCGCGTACTGCCTCGGAATAGGTCGGATGGGCGTGGCATGTGCGGGCCAGATCTTCGGCTGCAGCGCCAAATTCCATGGCGACACAGACTTCATGGATCAAATCCCCAGCCATTGGCCCGATGATATGCGCGCCCAATATCCGATCTGTGGCGGTATCGGCGAGGATCTTCACAAAACCATCGGCGGCGAAATTGGCCTTGGCACGGCCATTGCCCATGAAGGAAAATTTGCCAACTTTATAGTCGCGACCAGCCTCTTTCAATTGTTCTTCGGTTTGGCCGACACTGGCCACTTCTGGATGGGTGTAAATCACACTGGGGATCACATCGTAATTCACATGGCCCGCCTGTTCGGCTAAAATTTCAGCGACGGCCATGCCCTCGTCTTCGGCTTTATGAGCCAGCATAGGGCCGGTGATTGCGTCGCCAATTGCGTAAATACCGGGCACGGAAGTAGCGTAATGGGTGTCGGTTTGGATTTGTCCGCGATCTGTGAGGGTGACCCCAAGCGCCTCTAGGCCCAAACCATCAACGAAGGGCCTGCGCCCGGTGGCCACAAGCACCACATCGGCCTCAACCTGATGCTGCGTATCTTTTTTGCGTTTAAGATAGCCGACCGTGGCTTTTGCCTTTTTGACTGAGACGGATTGCACCGCCGCACCCATGGTGAACTTGAGGCCTTGTTTTTTCAAAATGCGTTGAAAGGTTTTCTGCACTTCTGCATCCATGCCGGGGGTGATCTCATCCAGAAACTCGATGACTTCAACGTCGCTGCCCAATCGCGCATAGACTGAACCCAGTTCAAGCCCAATGACACCAGCGCCGATCACCACCATTTTGGCGGGGATCTTGTCCAAGGCCAGGGCCCCAGTGGAGGTGACGACAATTTTCTCGTCAACCTCAATGCCTTGTAGGCTGGAGGACTCGGAGCCGCTGGCGATTATGATATATTTGGCACTGTGTGTCTCATCACCGACTTTGACCTCACCTGCGGCAGGAATGCTGGCCCAGCCTTTGATCCAGTCAATTTTATTTTTCTTGAACAAAAATTCAATGCCTTTGGTGTTGCCCTCGATCACCTCAGTTTTATAGTTCTGCATTTTGGTCCAATCTACCACCGGATTGTCCGCCATCAGGCCCATTTTTGCAAAATTATGTTTAGCTTCATACAGCTGATGGCTGGCATGCAAGAGCGCTTTGGACGGGATGCAGCCCACATTCAAACAGGTGCCACCCAAGGTGTCACGCCCCTCCACACAGGCTGTTTTCAGCCCCAATTGCGCACATCGAATGGCGCTGACATAGCCGCCGGGGCCGGAGCCGATCACAATTACATCATAAGAGGCCATATGGGAGGTCCTTTGTCTTGGGCAATATGGGCCTAAGCCCAGCGGTTAGAAATGAATCGGGGCGTTTCCCCAAACCCCAGAGTATTTGGGGCCAGAAGAAGATCATAGGATAGAAATCACCAAAATGAACACAGTGGCGCCAAACCCTGCAAACCAAATCACCGAGCGCCAAGGATTAAGGCCGAAGAAATAGGCAGGCACATAGGCGATCCGAGCGGCAAGATAAATATAGGCGGCCATTTGGCTGGCTTCACTGGATTTGCCGCTTAGGGTGATGACCACAATGGCGATAGTAAATAAGATAAGGCTTTCAAAGTGGTTGTTGAAGGCCCTAAACAGACGCGCAGTGCGGGGCTGTAGCTCGGCAAAAAGCAGCGAGCCGGATGTGTTCACGTCGCGTGATCCAAGGGTTTTACGCAGGCCAAATTGGAGATTAGCCGGGATGGCCATAATGATTAACTGCAAAACCTGAAGCAAGCCCGCGAGGGCGAGGGCTGTGAGTTCCGGTGTCATCACGCGGCCTCCCTATAGGTCCATCAACAAGCGGCGGGGATCTTCCAGCGCTTCTTTGACGCGGACTAAGAAGATAACAGCGCCTTTGCCGTCGACCACACGGTGATCATAGCTGAGGGCCAGATACATCATGGGGCGGATCACCACTTGGCCGTTGATGGCCATGGGGCGGTCTTGAATTTTATGCATGCCTAGGATGCCGGATTGTGGTGGGTTCAGGATAGGTGAAGACATCAGCGAACCATAGACGCCACCATTTGAAATTGTGAAGGTGCCGCCTTGCATTTCTGTCATCGACAATTTGCCATCCCGGGCACGCGTGCTTTTTTCGGCAATGGCTTTTTCAATCTCAGCAAAGGACATTGCGTCTGCGTCACGGATCACGGGCACCACCAGTCCAGTGGGCGTGCCTGCGGCAATTCCCATATGGACGAAGTTTTTATACACGATATCGGTACCATCAATCTCGGAATTTACTTCCGGAATTTCGCGCAGTGCATGGCAGCACGCAACTGTAAAAAAGGACATAAAGCCTAGTTTTACTCCATGTTTTTTCAAAAACAAATCTTTGTATTCGTTGCGCAACGCCATCACCTCGGTCATATCGACCTCATTGTAGGTTGTGAGCATTGCTGCGGTATTTTGGCTGTCTTTGAGGCGCCGCGCAATTGTTTGGCGCAGACGTGTCATCTTCACGCGTTCTTCACGGGCGGCATCTTCGACGGGGACGGCGGCGCGCGGCGGCGAGGCCGGGGTCATGGCGATAGCAAGGGTTGCCGGTTTTGCCGCAAGGACTGTTTGCACATCTTCTTTCATCACGCGTCCATCTTTACCTGTTGCGGTTACCTTAGACCGGTCGAGACCGGTTTCTGCCATCAATTTTTTGGCTGAGGGGGCATCTTCTAGGTCTTTGCGGCCTGAAGGGGCTGCATCCGCGGTGCCAGAGGTTGGCGCTTGCAAAACGGCGCTACTAATGACGGCCAATTGACCGCCCGCTTGCACGGTGCTGCCCTCAGGGGCTAGAGTTTTGCCTAAGATGCCGGCGGCTGGGGCTGGCACCTCGACGCTGACCTTATCGGTTTCTAATTCGCAGAGTATCTCATCTTGGGTAACCGAGTCGCCGGGCTGTTTGTACCATGTGGCCACGGTGGCTTCGCTGACGCTTTCACCAAGGGTTGGCACCATCACAGTGACGGATTCTGCTTCCGGAGTTTTACGGCTGACGGCGGCGGGCTCTGGGGCAGCAGCGCCTTCGCTTATTTGTGCCAAGAGCGCTTCCACACTGACGGTGCTGCCTTCTGGGGCGACGATTTCGGATATGGTGCCAGCCACGGGGCTTGGCACTTCAACTGTGACCTTATCGGTTTCCAGCTCACAGAGCATTTCATCAACCGCCACGTGATCGCCCAGTTTTTTGAACCATGTGGCAACGGTGGCTTCGGTCACAGATTCGCCCAGAGTTGGGACGCGAATTTCGGTGGACATGGTCTTATCCTTTTAACGTAAGCGCTTCATCGATGAGCGCGGCTTGTTGTGATTTGTGTATGGATGCGAGGCCCGTCGCGGGCGAGGCAGAGGTAGAGCGACCGACGTAAGAGGGGCGGAGGTGTTTGGCACCGATGCGGGTGAGCACCCACTCAATATTTGGTTCAATAAAGGTCCAAGCACCTTGGTTTTTGGGCTCTTCTTGGCACCAGACAATCTCGGCTTGTTTGAAGCGTTCCAATTCACTGACCATTGAGATCGCCGGGAATGGGTAGAATTGCTCGATGCGCAGAAGATAGAAATCGTCAATCCCGCGGGCATCGCGCTCTTCCAGCAGGTCATAGTAGACTTTGCCAGAACAGATCACCACGCGTTTGATCTTTTTGTCCGACACCAGCTTGGTCTCAGAATTGCCATATTGCGCATCATCCCAAAGCACGCGGTGAAAGCTGGATCCGGTGGTGAACTCTTTACGCTTGGAGACTGACATTTTATGGCGCAGTAGCGATTTTGGCGTCATCAAAACCAAAGGCTTGCGGAAGGTGCGGTGAATTTGGCGGCGCAGGATGTGGAAGTAATTGGCGGGTGTGGTGCAATTGGCCACGATCCAGTTGTCTTGACCGCACATCTGTAAGAACCGTTCAAGGCGCGCAGAGCTGTGTTCGGGCCCTTGACCCTCAAATCCGTGGGGCAGCAGCATTGTGAGGCCAGACATCCGCAGCCATTTGCTTTCCCCGCTGGAGATGAATTGGTCGAACATAATCTGAGCGCCGTTGGCAAAGTCGCCAAATTGCGCTTCCCACATCACTAAAGCATTCGGTTCTGCAAGGCTGTAGCCATACTCGAAACCCAGAACCGCATATTCTGAGAGCATCGAGTCGATGACCTCATATTTGCCTTGGCCCTCACGGATGTTGTTTAGCGGGTAGTGACGCTCTTCAGTGTCCTGGTGCACCAGCGCAGAATGGCGGTGGCTAAAGGTGCCACGTGCACTGTCTTGACCTGAAAGACGTACAGCATGGCCTTCTGTGAGCAAGGAGCCAAAGGCCAAGGCCTCGCCGGTTGCCCAGTCGATACCCTTGCCAGTGGTTAGCAAATTGGACTTGGCATCCAACATGCGCTGCACGGTTTTGTGGACGGGAAAGCCTTTGGGCACGCGGCAAAGCGCGCTAGCAACATTGTCGTAGGTTTCTTCTGTCATGGCAGTCGCGCCGCGTTGATATCCCTCGCCGTGGCGGTTCATTTTCGACCAGCGGCCATCGAGCCAATCAGCCTTATTGGGCTTATAGTCTTTACCTGCTTCGAACTCAGTGTTGAGATAGGACTGAAAGATGGCTTTCATATCTTCAATCTCGCCCTCAGGTATCAACCCGTCGCGCACCAAACGCTCTGAATAAAGAGTCAGGGTGGTTTTTTGAGTTTTGATTTTTTTGTACATCACCGGATTGGTGAACATCGGCTCATCGCCTTCGTTATGACCAAAGCGACGATAGCAAATGATATCAAGCACCACATCTTTTTTGAATTTTTGTCGATATTCAGTGGCGACGCGCGCGGCATGGACTACAGCCTCTGGGTCATCACCATTGACGTGAAAAATCGGGGCCTCGACCATCAGAGCAATATCTGTGGGGTAGGGGGATGAGCGACTGAAATGCGGTGCGGTGGTGAAGCCGATTTGATTGTTCACCACAATATGCATGGTGCCGCCGGTTTTGTGACCTTTGAGGCCTGATAGGCCAAAGCCTTCGGCCACAACGCCTTGACCGGCAAAGGCCGCATCGCCGTGCAACAGGATAGGCAACACGGTTGTGCGTTCTGTGTCGTTGCTTTGGTCTTGTTTGGCTCGCGCCTTGCCCAGAACCACCGGGTTGACCGCTTCAAGATGGCTTGGGTTGGCGGTGAGCGACAGGTGCACAGTATTGCCATCAAATTCTCGATCAGACGAGGCACCGAGGTGATATTTGACATCGCCAGAACCGTCCACATCTTCGGGTTTGAACGAGCCACCTTGGAATTCGTTGAAAATCGCGCGGTAAGGTTTGGCCATGACATTTGCCAGCACCGACAAACGTCCACGGTGTGGCATGCCGATGATGATATCTTTCACTCCCAAAGCGCCACCGCGTTTGATGATCTGTTCCATCGCCGGGATCAGGCTTTCCCCCCCGTCGAGGCCAAAGCGTTTTGTGCCCATGTATTTTACATGCAGAAATTTCTCAAACCCCTCTGCCTCGACCAATTTGTTAAGAATGGCTTTGCGGCCTTCGCGGGTGAAGATGATCTCTTTGCCGTAACCCTCGATACGCTCTTTGAGCCATGAGGATTGCTCAGGATCTGAAATATGCATGTATTGCAGAGCAAATGTACCGCAATAGGTACGCCGCACGATTTCAAGGATTTCACGCATGGAGGCGAATTGCCGCCCTAAAACATTGTCGAGAAAAATGGGGCGGTCCATATCGACGGCCGTAAAGCCATAGCTTGACGGGTCCAGCTCTGGTCCAGCTTCATCTTCACGCATGCCCAAAGGATCAAGGTCAGCGGCCAAATGGCCTCGGATCCTATAGGCTCGGATCAGCATCAAGGCCCGCAATCCATCCAGCACTGCACGTTTGATTTGATCGTCACTTACAGCGGCGCCGGTTTCTGTGGCTTTGGCGGCTATCTTCTTGCCCACTTCGTCGGGGTATTCGCCCGTAAAGGCAGATGTCAGATCATCCATTGGGGTTGGTGGCCAATCACCCCGCGCCCATGAGGGGCCCGCAGCTTGGGCTCTTGCATCACCGTTGGTGTCGCCAATTTCGGCAAAAAATGCGGCCCATTGTGCGTCGACAGATGCAGGGTCAAAGGCATAGCGAGCGTGCATTTGCTCGAGATATTCCGCGTTATGGCCCTGCATGAAGCTTGAGGCATGAAATTGATCGTTTGCTGGATGATCGGTCATCGATTGATACCTTGGTGAGGACTGGAATTTGGTGGACTTGATAGGGTGGTGTTAGAATGAGAATTGGCGGGGCCACTCAAAAGAACGGCACCGCCAGAAGTGCTTAGGTGACAGGGGAGCACAAGGCGAGGCAAATCAGTGGCGGGTGATATGATCACCACGCCCCGCATCTGCTTAAATCTGAATGCCAAGTTTGCCCCCATCATTTCACCCAATAGCTTCTAAAACAGCTTCGCCCAAACCGGCTGGGCTTTCGGCCACGATGATGCCGACCATTTTCATAGCTTCGATCTTATCTTCGGCACCGCCTTTGCCGCCCGCAACGATTGCGCCGGCATGGCCCATGCGACGGCCTGGAGGGGCTGTGCGGCCTGCGATAAAGCCGGCTGTTGGCTTCCAACGGCCTTTTTTCTTTTCATCAGCTAGAAACTGTGCCGCTTCTTCCTCGGCAGATCCGCCAATTTCACCAATCATGATGATGCTTTGAGTCTCGTCATCGGCCAAGAACCATTCTAGCACGTCGATATGCTCGGTGCCCTTGATCGGATCGCCACCGATGCCCACGCAGGTAGATTGGCCGAGGCCAACATCGGTGGTTTGCTTGACGGCTTCATAGGTTAGTGTGCCGGAGCGTGACACCACGCCCACAGAGCCACGGCGGTGGATGTGGCCCGGCATGATGCCGATTTTGCAAGCATTAGGAGTGATCACGCCCGGACAGTTAGGGCCGATCAGGCGGCTGGATGAGCCTTCCAAAGCTCGCTTGACGCGCATCATGTCCAACACGGGAATGCCTTCGGTGATGCAAACAATCACTTCCATCTGTGCGTCAATTGCTTCGAGAATTGAGTCCGCTGCGAAGGGGGGTGGCACGTAGATCACTGTGGCATTGGCCTCAGTCATTGCTTTGGCTTCATGCACAGAGTTGAACACTGGTAAATTCAGGTGGGTCATTCCACCTTTGCCTGGTGTCACGCCACCAACCATTTTGGTGCCATATGCGATGGCCTGTTCGGAATGAAATGTGCCTTGGCTGCCAGTGAAACCTTGGCAGATTACTTTGGTGTGTTCGTCAATCAGTACGGGCATGAGGCGCTCCTAGTTAGTGTGTTTGGCAACGTTTGCTCAAAAATCAGGGATTTTCGGATCCAGTTGCCAAAATTTCGAATTCAACGTTTAGTTATTGCAAAGCCTTAACAGCCGCGACGATCTTTTCCGCCCCATCCCTGAGGTCATCGGCGGCAATCACGTCCAGGCCGCTCTGCCGGATGATGGCTTTGCCTTCCTCAACATTGGTGCCTTCCAAACGCACAACCAAGGGCACTTGCAGGCCCACTTCTTTGACCGCGGAAACCACACCTTCGGCAATCACATCACAACGCATAATGCCACCAAAGATATTAACCAAAATACCTTTGACCTGTGGGTCTGAGGTAATGATTTTGAAGGCTTCCGTAACCTTTTCTTTGGTCGCACCGCCACCAACGTCGAGAAAGTTGGCAGGTTCAGCGCCATAAAGCTTGATGATGTCCATCGTGGCCATGGCAAGACCTGCGCCATTCACCATACAGCCTATTTGGCCGGCGAGTGCGATGTAGTTCAGGTCATATTTACTGGCTTCCAGTTCTTTGGGGTCTTCTTCTGTAGTATCACGCAGCTCAGCAATGTCGCGGTGGCGGTATATCGCGTTACCGTCAAAGCCCATTTTAGCATCGAGACATTTCAAATTGCCGCTGCCGGAGATGATCAGCGGGTTGATCTCCAGCATCTCCATATCTTTTTCCAGAAAAAGACGGTACAAGTTGCCCATCAAAGCGACGCATTGTTTGGTTTGCTTGCCATTAAGGCCAAGATTGAACGCGATGCGGCGGCCGTGAAAGCCTTGGTAACCGGTGGCCGGATCAATGGAGAACGACAGGATTTTCTCAGGGGTGGATTCTGCCACTTCTTCGATGTCCATGCCACCTTCGGTAGAGGCTACAAAGGAAATATGGCTTGTTTGGCGGTCCACAAGAATGGCAAAATAAAATTCTTTTTCAATGTCAGAACCGTCTTCGATATATATTCGGTTGACCAACTTGCCGGCGGGACCAGTTTGCTTGGTCACCAAAGTGCGACCCAACATTGCTTTGGCTTCTTTTTCGGCTTCGTCGACCGAACGGGCCAAACGCACGCCGCCTGCAGCACCGGCGTCTGCTTCAATAAAACTGCCTTTACCGCGTCCGCCTGCGTGGATCTGAGCTTTGACAACCCAAAGCGGGCCATCCATCTCGCTGGCGGCTGCTTTGGCTTCATCGGCCCGCAACACAATTCGTCCGTCGCTGACTGGTGCCCCATAGCTGCGCAGAAGGGCTTTTGCTTGATATTCGTGAATGTTCATAGAGATGATCCCACAATTTGTTCTTTGAGGCATCTAATGCATATTAAAGGTAGCAATATAGTAAATTTTTGTGGAAGTGCTTTTTTTCGTACATTTGTGATCACAGGGAAATTTTTTGTGATCACAAAATTATATCTCAGTCCAACAATTGATTAGATGTCGGGGCAAATGCAAGTTGCACAAGCCTTTTAGAAAAATGCCTGCAGTCCAGTTTGGGCCCGCCCTAGGATCAAAGCATGCACGTCATGGGTGCCTTCATAGGTGTTCACGGTTTCCAAATTCGCCGCATGGCGCATGATTTGGAAGCCTTCAGAAATGCCATTGCCACCATGCATATCACGGCTTACGCGGGCAATATCCAAAGCTTTACCACAGTTGTTGCGCTTCATCATGCTGATCAGCTCAGGGCTTGCAGTGCCGTCATCCATCATTTGCCCCATGCGGAACGCCGCTTGTAGCCCGAGGGAGATTTCAGTTTGCATATCAGCCAGCTTCTTCTGGAACAGTTGCATTTGCGCCAAAGGTTTACCGAATTGCTTGCGGTCTTGACCATATTGCAGTGCGGAGTGCCAGCAAAATTCAGCCGCCCCCATAACGCCCCATGCAATGCCGTAACGGGCACGATTGAGACAGCCAAACGGACCTTTGAGGCCCTGAACATTTGGCAAGAGCGAGCCTTCACCCACCTCAACATCATCCATAACAATCTCACCGGTGACCGAAGCCCGCAGCGACAGCTTGCCGCCAATTTTTGGGGCGGTCAGGCCCTTCATGCCTTTTTCAAGGATAAATCCACGAATTTTGCCGCCATGCTCTTCAGATTTGGCCCAAACAACGAAGACATCTGCAATTGGTGCGTTTGAAATCCACATTTTGGAACCCGTGATGCGATACCCAGTCGCGGTTCTGACTGCGCGGGTTTTCATGCCGGAAGGATCGGAGCCAGCGTCTGACTCTGTAAGGCCAAAACAGCCGATCAGTGCGCCGGAACAGAGGCCGGGCAAGAATTTCTTGCGTTGCTCTTCGCTGCCATAGGCATGGATTGGGTAGATCACCAAAGATGATTGTACTGACATCATTGAACGGTAACCACTGTCCACACGCTCAATCTCACGGGCAATCAAACCATAGGCTGTATAGCTGGCGCCAAATCCGCCGTATTCCTCTGGGATGGTTGCCCCTAAGAGCCCGGCTTCCCCCATTTTTGGAAACAGCTCAGGGCTGACAGTTGCCTCGCGGTAGGCATCAATCACTAAAGGTTGCAGTTCGGTTTGGGCAAATTGTGCCGCTGCATCGCGCAGCATGCGGTCATCTTCGCTCAACTGGTTTTCGAGCAAAAAGGGGTCTTGCCACTTAAAATCTGCGAGTTGGGCTTTGAGTTCGGCCATGGTGAATATCCTTATCTAATGAGTTAGTCAATTTTTTATCCAACCGCGCGTGGAGCACAACCCCCTGAAAAAGATTTGTCCTGCGGCAAATCAGGCTGACACACAAAAAACCCGAGGATTTCCCCCCGGGCCTTCCAAATCAATACACAAGCAAGCTTATTTAGGCATAGGACCGATCAGCATGATCATCTGACGGCCTTCCATTTTGGGCATGTTCTCGACTTTACCAATCTCTTTGGTATCTTCGGCAACCCGCAACAAAAGCTGGCGGCCCAATTCTTGGTGCGCCATTTCACGGCCTTTAAAGCGCAGAGTGATCTTTGCCTTATCGCCATTTTCCAGAAATTTGAACACGTTGCGCATTTTGACTTCATAGTCATGCTTGTCGGTGTTCGGACGAAACTTAACCTCTTTGATCTCAATAATCTTTTGCTTTTTACGCGCTTCAGCTTCTTTCTTTTGGGTTTCGTATTTGAATTTCCCAAAATCCATGATTTTGCATACAGGCGGGTTCGCATTTGGAGAAATTTCCACCAAGTCCAACCCGGCATCTTCCGCCATGATCATCGCGCGTTCAGGAGTGACTACTCCGATATTTTCGCCATCTTCGTCAATTAAGCGAAGCTCAGATCCCCGAATGCGTTCATTGATGCGGGGTCCGGTTTCGCGCTGCGGAGGCGCGTTGTGAGGTCTGCGGGCTATAGCTATCGTCCTTTTGTGATAAAATTAACGTGGCCTATCTAGCCGCGTGTGGGCATAATTTCAAGGTGAATATTTGCCATTTGCCCAATGAAGGTGGTTTGACTCTCTCTTTTAACAATTAAACCCCATCTGCAGCCGCAACATTAGCAAGCCTATGGGGTCGCATTTGGAGAACTTATAGAGAAACAGAGGCTTTAAACCGGCTTAGACTAACCCACAAAGGCCTTCTCAATCACATAGTCACCGGGATCAGAATTGGCCCCTTCGCGCAGGCCGTAGTTTTCCAGAATGCGTTTCATATCGCTGTTAAGATCAATCGATCCACAAACCATGGCGCGGTCATTTGTGGCGTTGAAGTCGGTGACGCCCAAATCTACAAGCAAGCTCCCATCTTCCAGCAAGCTGGTGATACGACCCATTTTTTTCGATGTCTCGCGGGTGGTGGTCGGGTAGTAGTGCAGCTTTTGCTGTGCCTCTTCACCCACCAAAATATCTGTTTTGGTCTGGGCAATCAACTCTTTGCCAAATTTGAGATCCGCCACGTCACGGCAGGTGTGGGTCAAAATGACTTGATCAAACCGCTCATAGGTTTCTGGTTCGCGAAGCAACGAGGCAAAGGGGGCGATGCCGGTGCCGGTTGAGAAAAACCAAATGCGATTGGCCGGCGTCAAAGCATCATGCACCAATGTTCCAACGGATTTTGGTTTCAAAATCACCTGATCACCGACTTTGATGTGCTGTAATCGGTTCGTGAGGGGACCATTGTCCACTTTGATTGAATAAAACTGTAATGTGTCGTCCCAAGCCGGTGAGGCTATGGAATAAGCCCGTAGCAAGGGTTTTTGCTTGCCCGTTTCCGGATGCGGATTTCCCATAAGACCGATCATCACAAATTCACCGGACCTAAACCGCAATGAGGCTGGCCGTGTGACGCGAAAGCGAAACAAGCTGTCGGTGTAATGTTCAACTTCTGTCACCGTTTGGGCGTCAGGCAAAGGTACTGCTGTGGCGGTCTCTAAGGTCACGGTGCTGTGCTCGGTCATATTGTTTCCTGTAAGAGTTTACGCCTCGTCTGTCGAAAGTTCAATTGCTTGTAATTTAGCGGTTATGTGGCAGTCTGGCGCAGCCGTGCTTGATAATCATGCGCGCGCCAATCTGCGCGGTACTGCCATTGCGCTTCGGGCTGGCGGGTGGCCAGCTCATCGCTGATCTGCACATCGTCAAACCCGGATCGCCGCGCCATAGCGTATTGATCTGCCAAAACATGTCCAAAGGCCCGCAAATGCCCGGCATAGCCACGCCTGCGCAGCAACGTAGCGAGGGTGAAGCAGCGACCATCAGCAAAGCTTGGCAGCTCAATGCGGATGCAGCGCGCCTGCAAAAGCTCCGGAGTGATCTGTGTCGGGTCAAAATCGGATGGCAGATCTATCGTCGCTCTGGGATTATGCGTCGTGGCACTGTCTTCTATGTCGGGGCTGCTAAACCCGCTGTCTGTTACGATGATGCTCATTTGGATCCTGACTGCTTATGTGCTTTCGGCGAAAAATGAATTCCACATTCTGTTTTGGCCTTACCGGCCCAGCGTCCGGCGCGATCGTCCAGGTCGGGCGTCACGCTAAAGGTGCAAGGGGCGCAACCGATGGAGGGATAGCCCTTTTCGCTGAGGGGATGCCGTGGCAGGTTGTGGTGATCAAAATAGGCGGCCACATCCGCTTTGCTCCATTGTGCTAATGGGTTGAGCTTAAGCCTGTCTGCACCATCATCTTCCCATGTGGCCATATCGGCTCGGGTTGTGGATTGATGCTGTTTGCGACCGGTGATCCAAGCGTCAAATGGCTCCAACGCCCGCTGCAATGGCGCGACTTTACGCAAAGCACAGCAGGTATCGGTGTCGGCTTGATGCAACAATCCCTCGGTGTCACCCAGAAATATCTCGCCAGGATCCGGCAAAATGCGGCGGACATCTGTCAGCCCAAGCACCTCTACCACCTGTTTTTGATAGCTCACCGTAGCGCGAAACAGCATTTGCGTATCGATAAATAGCACCGGGGTGTCGGGTGCGATTTGCGCAACCATATGCAATAGCACCACTGAGTCGGCGCCAAAGGACCTGACTAAGGCCATCTTGCCAGACAGCATACACAGGGCTGGCCGCAAGATGTCCTGCGGATCTTTGCCTGTATCCAGTCTGTTGAGCATGGCCACCCGACTTTGCACAGGGATTGTGTTTAAATAAGGCATATCACGCGGCCTTTTGTTGGGCCGGGTAAAGCACGATTTTGAACGGCGCGGCACCCAAACGTTGGTAGCTTTGCAAGAACGTCTCATGGACGTCGGACCGCAGCTCCAGATAGCCAAGCACCAAACGCTCAATCGCGGGCACAATCTCATCGGCCCCAAATCCAGGGCCGGCCCGCGTGCCGATTTGCGCTTCAGCACCCGCATCACCGCCAAGGGTGATTTGGTAGCTCTCCACCCCAGCGCGCTCCAAGCCCAAAATGCCGATATGTCCCACATGATGATGACCACAAGCATTGATACAGCCGGATATTTTTAGCTTCAACGGGCCGATATCATGCTCCAGTTTCAGCTCTGCAAAGCGAGTTGCGATTTTCTGGGCGATGGGGATCGAGCGGGCGGTGGCCAATGCGCAGTAATCCATACCGGGGCAGGCAATGATATCCGAAATAAGCCCGATATTGGCGGTGGCCAAATCTGCGGCGCGCAAGGCGCTGTAAACTGCGGGCAGATCTGAACGGTGCACATGGGGCAAGATCACATTTTGTTCGTGGGAAATTCGCAGCTCGTCATGGCTGAACTCTCGCGCCAGATCCGCCATAACTCGCATTTGAGCCGCTGTTGCGTCGCCAGGGGTATCGCCGTGTTTTTTCAAGCTGATGGAAACAATAGCATAGCCCTCAGCCTTATGTATGGTGAGATTGGTGTCCGCCCAAGACCGAAAAGCTGGGCTTTCATCTTTGAAGTCCGCAGGGCTTGGGGCCTGTCCACGAGAGAAATTGGGTACTTTGAAATGCGCTTCAATCTCACTCAAAAACTGCTGATCGGCCCCTTGAAATTGCGGTTTGATCTCACGGTAGCGCGCTTCAACCTGATCTTTGATTTCTTTAATTCCGTTTTCATGAACGGTGATTTTGATCCGCGCTTTGTATTTATTGTCGCGCCGACCGAGCAAGTTGTAAACGCTGACAATAGCTTCTACATAAGGCAAAATATCCGCTACCGGCAAGAAATTACGTAAAATTTTGCCAATCATAGGTGTGCGTCCAAGCCCACCTCCGACGATCACCTCAAAGCCTGACCGACCGTCTTGGGTGACCATGCGCAGCCCGATGTCATGGGTGCGGGTCACAGCGCGGTCTGTGGCGCTGCCGGTGACGGCTATTTTGAATTTGCGCGGTAGAAATTGAAATTCTGGATGATCTGTCGACCATTGCCGCAACAACTCAGCAATTGGACGGGGATCTGCAATCTCATCGGCGGCCGCACCGGCGAAATGATCGACGGTGACATTGCGAATGGTGTTGCCGCTGGTTTGAATGGCATGCATCTCAACCTCGGCCAAAGCCTCCAAAATATCTGGCACATCTTCGAGCTTAGGCCAGTTGAATTGAATGTTTTGGCGGGTGGTGAAATGACCGTAGCCCTTGTCCCAACGCTTGGCAATCATTGCCAATTGTGTCATTTGAAGGCTGTTGAGCGTACCATAAGGGATAGCCACGCGCAGCATATAAGCATGCAGTTGCAGATATAGGCCATTCATTAGCCGCAGGGGCTTGAACTCATCTTCAGTCAAGCTGCCGTCTAACCGTCGCGCCACCTGTCCGCGAAACTGTGCCACGCGGTTGGTGACAAAATCCTTATCAAAACTGGAATAATGATACATCTTAAATCCTCTGTTTTCGGTGGGCATAGTTCGACGGGCCTTGGCTGCGAAACTTGTCGCGAAAATGTGTGGCGGTTGGGCCGTTTTCCTGGTCTGTTACATCACTCAGATAAGCGCCTACTGCTATATCAGATTGACCCTCTGCAAAAACGAGGCTGGCCTTGGCGAGATCGGGATCAGTGATCACGGCTGCATCGCTCAACTGGGCGACCCATCCACGAATAAAGCACATATAAATGACCTCACCTGAGCACAGATCATTCGCGGTTATCACCTTAGAAAATGAGTTTAATTGCATCTTTCAAAAACCTGTTCTTGATAAATTTTACAAGATTTAATGCGTGGAGTAACTCCATAGAGAAGCACGGCGGGGCCGTCGAGATTTCCAACTGCTTGGGGGAGGTGCTTGAGCTGCGTTGAAATAGTCCTTTGATCCGCACGTGAGACGTTTTCAACCACAGTGATCGGCGTTTCAGCATCCGCACCATGCATCATCAAGCGACCTTGAATGAAACGCGCGGCTTTCTTACCCATGTAGATAGCGACCACAGTATCTGGCGCGGCCATACTGCGCCAATCTTGGTCGGCAAACCCGGCCATATCATGACCAGTGATTAGTCTGACACCGGAGTTGCGATCCCTTTGGGTTAGGCTGCGGCCAAGGCTGGCGGCTGCGGTGGAGGCTGCGGTGATGCCCGGTACGATGCTATAAGAGATATCATGGGCGGCAATGGCTTCTAATTCTTCATCCAAGCGCCCAAAAACCGATGGATCACCAGATTTTAGCCTTACCACCTGCACTCCACGGCCCACATGATCTATGATCAGCTGATTGATCTCATTTTGTGCCATAGAAGGCCCAAAGCCGGTTTTACCTACTTCAATCACTAGGGCTTCACGTCGGGCCAATTCCAGAATGCGCGGATCAACAAGCCGGTCATATAGCACCACATCGGCTTCATCCAGCAGCAGGCGGGCCTTATGGGTGAGTAGGGTTGGATCACCGGGGCCTGCGCCTACGAAATCCACATGGCCCTGTTTTGGGGTTTGCTGGGCGAAAACCTGCAACAGCTCATTCAAGGCTGCCTGCGCACCGTCAGGGCCCGAGGCGTCATAGGCTGTGGGACCTGATCCAAAGTAGAAAGCAGACCAGAAATCGCGCCGCACCCGGCCAAAGGGCAGGGCATCCGCATGGGGGCGGAAGGCTTGACCTATTTTGGCCAGTTTGCCCAAAGTCTGCGGCAGGCGGCCTTCGATAACGCGCTTTATGGCGCGGGCTACCACGGGGGCTGCGCCCTCGGTGCCGATGGTCACGATCACTGGGTCCCGGTCAACGATAGCCGGGGTGATGAAATCGGAGTTTTTCAAGTTGTCGACCCAATTGAACAGGGTGCCGGCGTCTTTTGCTATTTGGTGCGTGGCGGCGTCTCGGCTGTCGTCTTCGGCGGCGGCATATATCAAGCAAGCGTTGCGTGCCTGCTCAGCACTCATAGGGGGCCGTGAGATGGTTAAAAGCCCCGCGTCTGCCCATGTCGCAATCTCTGGGGCAGGGGCGTCATCATAGACCGTGATCTGTCCCTCGGTTTTGAGTAGTAAGCGCAGCTTGGCAACGGCGGCATCTCCACCGCCCACTACGGCAATGGGCTGATTTTTGATATTCAGAAAAATAGGAAAATATTTCATAATTTTGTCTCCAATGCCAATATATTAGAAAATTGTTCTGTTTTTTACCATTAGGCTTCGGTAATAAGGATGTAATATACAAAGCTGAGCGCGCCGGAGACCGCTTGTTCTCATATTGAAAGGAATGCCAAATGCCTGTTCGCCTAGATGCGGTTGATCGCAAAATTCTGTCTGAGCTGCAAAAGGATGCCAGCCGGTCCCTGGATGACATTGCCAAGACAATTGGGGCGTCAAAGACCCCAGTTTGGAACCGAATCAAAAAGCTGCGCGCCGCAGGGGTGATCAAACGCACTACGGTTGAGCTGGACGCTGAAGCTTTGGGGTTTGACGCCTGCTTTTTCGTATTGATCCGCACTTCTGAACATGAGGCTGATTGGCAAGAGAAGTTTCTCACCGCCCTAAAAAACCGCCCCGAGGTGCTCGAAGCGCATCGCTTGGCTGGTGAAATTGATTATATCCTCAAAGTGGTGGTGGCCAACGCGCGCGCCTATGACATCTTTTACCAAGCCCTGATCTCAGAAGTCCGGGTGTTCAATGTCACAGCGCTGTTGAGCATGGAGGAGCTGAAATCGGGCGGTGGGCTGAGTTTGGAGTGGTAAAGGGGGATCCGTACAAATTGTTATTGATTTAATATTTAACTTGAGTTGATTTATGAGTAAAATAAAATTATTCAAACAAAAAAGCATTAGTTTGGACCCTTTACCCATTACAACGGCGCTTTAGAAAAGACCCGGCAAACCTTGTTTGAGAAAAACCTAGAGATATTACTCGACGTGACGTTCTTAGCGTCTAAATATGTCACCTCTCATGGTGGTCGTCTGGACACGGTCGGGATTGATAAAAACGTCTGTCCAGGCATCATTAAACTCAAGCGAGAGCGCAGCGACAATGTGATCAATCAGAGTTTGTTTTATTTTGACTGATGGATCATCGTCGCGATTTTGAACTTCTCGTTATGAACAAGTTTGATAAAAAAGTTGCGGATGTAATCAAATGGGAACACCCACGAATAATATACATTGCATCTGATTTTAGAAAATTTTATGAATTTTATAAAAAATGATTGGAAATATTTAGTTGATACGCTGTCGGCTCTTTGGTGATGATCTATTGTTATTGGAACTTTTGAGCGCGGTATAGGCAAAGCTGATCTCTGTTAAGCCGTTCAAAACCCGTGCGCATTAGCCTTCTAAAACCACTGCGGAACCTTTAGTGGGTGCAAGCCCTGAATTGACCGCGCTTTAAGAAAATTTTGAGACATTTTTACTGGAGATGGGCGGTGGTGTGTTCAAAAAAGAGCTTCTATTTTACTTTGCTTCTAAACGGATTACAAATTTAGCCTATGTCGAAGTAAAACAATAAATCGGCGTTGTGCATTTGCATCTCAAGATTGATCCCAAAAGTATCGAGCTTGAAGAGGGATTTAGCCGTGATGTGAGCACCGTCGGTCACTACAGGACAGAGAATCTTGAATTGACACTGGGTGAGCACGCGGATCTGGAAAAAGCCGAGGGATTAATTTGCCAATCTTATGAACTGTTCTGACAGCGCGATGGCTGTCCGATCCGTCTGGAACCAACCCCATTTTTCCCTCACAACACCCCACCACAACAATTTAAATAAAGTTTTGCAAATTATTCATCAAAAGCGCACTGGCCGCTTGACGCTGCTCAGGACCTTCCTTAGAGAAACCTCACGCCTTATAAGACACACAGTCAGCGGTTGTAGCTCAGTTGGTTAGAGTACCGGCCTGTCACGCCGGGGGTCGCGGGTTCGAGTCCCGTCAACCGCGCCACTGTGAGTTTTAAAAGTCTAATGCGCGGTTGTAGCTCAGTTGGTTAGAGTACCGGCCTGTCACGCCGGGGGTCGCGGGTTCGAGTCCCGTCAACCGCGCCATTATTTTCTCAGTGTTTTGTGATGATCTCCCACGCCCTCAGGCGTGGGGTTATTGTGTTTTGAGCTCTGTTACGCGTAGAGCTGGTGCAATATCCGGGCCCAGCTGCGAATACCCTTGTGAAAACTGCGCAGGTCATATTTTTCATTCGGGCTGTGGATTGCGTCATTGTCTCGTGCAAAGCCAATCAGCATGGCATCCATACCCAGAATCGACTTGAAATGCCCGGCAATCGGGATTGAGCCCCCGCAGCCCACAAAGGCCGCAGCCTTCGGCCATTCATCCGACAAAGCCAAGCGGGCCGCTTCAAAGGCGGGATTTTCTACTACCATTTCGGAGCCTGCAGCAGTGCCATGGCCCTTAAATTCAACGGTGCAATCAGGCGGCAACATCGCTTGCACCATGACGCGGAAGTTTTTACGAATGGCATGCGGATCTTGCTGACCCACTAGTCGGAACGAGATTTTGGCACTGGCTTGACTTGGCAATACTGTTTTGAAACCTGTGCCGGTGTAGCCGCTCCAAAGGCCGTTGACCTCACAGGTGGGGCGCGACCAAATCATTTCCAGCGCTGTGCGCCCCTGTTCACCGGCTAGCTCTGACAGGCCTACTTGGCCTAAAAATCCATCTGAATCGAAGTTCAATCCGTCCCATTGTGCGGCGATTTCTGGCGTGGGATCCGGTACGCCGTCATAAAAGTCCGGAATGGTGATGCGGCCCTTGTCATCATGCAGTGCTGCAATGATTTTAGCCAGGACCCGGGCTGGGTTCATTGAGACCCCGCCATACATGCCAGAATGCAAGTCTTTGGAGGGGCCGGTGACGGTTAGCTCTTCGCCCAAAAGTCCGCGCAAACGGGTGACGATGCCCGGCGTGTCATCGCCAAATAGTCCGGTGTCACAAATCAGAGCGATATCTGCGGTCAACTCTGCGGCATTCTCGGTCATGAAGTGCACCAAAGACGGGGAGCTGGATTCTTCTTCGCCTTCGAAAAATAGGCTGATCTTGCCGGGCAAGGTGCCATGTACTGCCTTCCAGGCGCGGCAGGCCTCTACGAAGGTCATCAACTGGCCTTTGTCATCAGAAGATCCCCGAGCGCGGATTACTGGACCCAAATCGCCGGCCTCGAGCACTGGCTCAAACGGTGGGCTGTTCCAAAGATCCAACGGATCCACCGGTTGTACGTCATAATGGCCGTAAAACATCACATGCGGGCCCGCGTTACCGGCATCGGCCCCCGTATGGGCCACAACCATCGGATGGCCAGGAGTTGGTCTTTTGCTGGCGTCAAAGCCAATTGATTTGAGATCCTCAACCAGCCAATTGGCGGCCTGATCACAGTCAGCTTTGTAGGTGGGATCGGTAGAAATACTTGGTATGCGCAGCAGATCAAATAGATGCTGAGTGGCACTCTCAATATGGGTGTCGATATGGGCCAAAACGGGATCAAGCTTGGGTGCAGACATGGAACCTCCGGGGGAAATGTTTAACTCGAATCTAGCGACCAAGGGTCTGAGGTCTAGCCCCATAATTCAATCGAATCGGTTTGGCTAATTCAATTTTTTCCCAAAATTGCTGCAATTTGGCGTAAAATCAGTAAAATATGGCCGAAATTTATTGGCTATTACCCGCCTATGGCCCAAGTTCATGCGCTGTGACACTATATTTTGCAACCGGATGTTGTTAATAATTGTTAAGAGCTTTCAGCGGACGACGTTAGGACCGATGGCGCGTTAACGATTAGGGCAGGTGCATGATTGGTCTGAGATCATCACGACTGGCGAATGTTAAGAAAGCGTTAAAGCTTAAGGGCTTTGATGACTTTGAAGTGCGCCTTGGTGATATTATGCGCGGTGAGCGTGCGACGCGCGGCAAATCCTTGATGGATGTGCAGCGTGAACTTAAAATCAAAGCAGCCTATATTGCAGCGGTGGAGGACGCCGATCCTTCGGTTTTTGACACGCCAGGATTTATCGCAGGCTATGTGCGTTCCTATGCCAAATATCTGGGTATGGACCCTGAAGAAGCCTTTGAGCTGTTCTGCAAAGAAAGTGGCTTTAAGCCGATTCATGGCATGTCGGATAAGGCTTTGCCAAATCGCTTGAGTCGCGAACAGAGATTGGCCGCCTCCGCCGCGCGGCCCTCGAGTGGGTTAGGGGCCTCGACCACGCCATTTTTGCCGCCGCGGGAAAGCTTTTTTAACCGTGTTGATATTCGTGCGATCTTCTCATCCTTGGTTTTGGTGTTCCTTTTGGGGGGCCTTGGCTATGGCGCGTACACCGTGGTGCAGAAAATCCAACGGGTGCAAATGGTGCCGGTCGAGCAACCGCCTTTGGTGGCGTCAGACCTTGATCCGTTGCGGCCCCGCGTCTCGGCTGATTTGAGTTCTGGGCAAGTCAACCTAAGCAGTGATGAAGTCTACAGCCGCATTTACCGACCACAGGCCTTAGATAGGCCCGTTCTGGTGCCGCGTGATGGTGCTATTTCAAATCTAAATCCAAACGAACAGGGGGCATTTGCCTTTCCCATACCTGCCCAAGTGGTGGCCATGGACACCACCATCAACGATACGCTGCAATCGGTATTGGCCGCTGTTGTGACACCAGCCGCACCACCTGCTTTGCAATTGGTTGAACCTCTGCCTGATCGGGTGCAGTTGGTGGCTGAGCAAGGTGTGTGGTTGCGGGTGAAGGATGCGGATGGCTCAATCATTTTTGAGCAAATTATGGATGCAAAAAATCCCTTTGACGTGCCGTTGTCGGATCGGCCGGCGGTAATTGAGCGGGCTGGAAACTCTGGAGCCTTGTTCTTTTTGGTCAATGGAGAATTATACGGCCCAGCCGGAAACGGGGCGCGTACGGCCAAAAATATCGAGCTGTCACCGGAAAACCTAACGCAAACCTATGATCTTTATAAGCCAGATAAGCAATCTTCCTTTTATAGCTTTCTACTTGATCTTGTAGCTGAGGGCGCGAGGCAATAGAGATTGCGCAACTGGCCCTGATTGGAATTTCATTATGTCTGTCAATCACATTCGCCCTTGGCGCAACATCTATCGTCGTAAAAGTCGGCAGATTATGGTGGGCTCTGTGCCTGTTGGCGGCGATGCTCCGATCAGTGTGCAAACCATGACCAACACGCTCACCACCGATGTGGCAGGGACCATAGCACAAATTCAAGCCTGTGCTGATGCTGGGGTGGATATTGTGCGGGTCTCAGTGCCTGATGAGGCTTCGTCAAAGGCGCTGAAAGAGATTGTGCGCGAAAGCCCAGTGCCGATCGTGGCGGATATTCACTTTCACTATAAGCGTGGCATCGAAGCGGCAGAGGCTGGGGCGGCCTGCCTGCGGATCAACCCAGGCAATATTGGCAGCGAAGCGCGGGTGAGTGAGGTGATCAAAGCCGCCAGAGATCACGGGTGTTGCATGCGTATCGGGGTGAATGCAGGCTCACTCGAAAAGAATTTGCTAGACAAATACGGCGAGCCTTGCCCTGACGCGATGGTTGAAAGCGGGTTGGAGCATATCAAAATTCTCGAAGACAATGACTTTCTTGATTTCAAAATCAGTGTGAAAGCCAGTGATGTCTTTATGGCTGCTGCCGCCTATCAAGCTCTCGCGGATGCCACAGATGCGCCGATTCACCTTGGGATCACTGAGGCGGGGGGGCTAATGTCAGGCACGATCAAATCCGCGATTGGCCTTGGCAATCTGCTGTGGATGGGCATTGGCGATACCATACGTGTCAGCTTGTCTGCCGATCCGGTGCAGGAGGTCAAGGTTGGGTACGATATTCTGAAGTCACTTGGCCTGCGTCACAGGGGCGTGAATATCATCTCTTGTCCCAGCTGCGCGCGCCAGGGCTTTGACGTCATCAAAACCGTTAAAACCTTAGAACGGCGTTTAGAGCATATCAAAACCCCAATGTCGCTTTCGATCATTGGCTGTGTGGTCAATGGGCCGGGCGAAGCTTTGATGACGGATGTGGGCTTTACCGGCGGTGGTAACGGGTCTGGCATGGTCTACCTGGCCGGCCAACAAAGCCATAAGTTGTCGAATGAACAGTTGGTCGAGCATATTGTAGAGCAGGTTGAAACCCGTGCTGCGGTTTTGGATGCACAAGCGTCTGCTGCGGCTTTGGCCGAAAGTTAAGGCGTCTCAACCGAGTCTAAAATATCCTGAGCCCTTTGCCATGCGGTGGATCCGCTCGGCAATATCACCTCAGCCTTTTTGGCTTGAAGGGCTGCATTTTTGAGATCACCCAAAAGCGCATAGCGTTCGGCAATCGCCAAAACCGCTTGGCCCTGCTTGCCGGTACGGGCAAAGGCTGTTCCGATGTCACGTAAAATTCTGGCGTCTCGATTATCGAGGCTACGGGCCTTTTGTAAAATTTTGAGCGCTTTTGCATTGGAATTTTTTGTATTGGTCGCCAGCAAGGATCGACCATAGCCCCCCAAAATGAGCGCGTTTGACGGCGCTAATTGTGCCGCCGTGCCATAGGCCATAATAGCGGCGGCATATTGACGGCTTTCCAGCAGGATCTGGCCTTGGAGCTCACGGTAGTAGGGGTCATTGGGATGTGCTGCGATCAATTGTGCTATGTTTTTGGTAGCTAAGGCCGTCCGGCCGCTGCGATGATTGGCGATTGCTTGGCACATTAGGTCTATCTCAGCGTTGCCTTTGGCTTGGCCCAAAGTCAATTTTGGCGCGCGCAGAAACCCCGATAATTTAGCTTGGATCCGGTTGAACCAATAGGCTTGGGAGGGAGACGGCGCGAAACGGCTGGTACCTGCTGCATAGGCATCAATGGTACGCATGCGGTCACGGTTCAGTGGGTGGCTGCGGGTATAGGGATCTTGGCGTTCTTCACTGAGCGTGATCTGACCGCTGAAAATCTGGAACACGTCCGACATTGCAGCTGGATTTATCTGTGCTTGGGTCAAATAGCGTAGGGCTGATTGATCGGCAGATGCTTCTTCAACCCGGGAATGGGCCAGCAAAACCCGATTTGCCGAACCAGTGGCGCCCAAAGCAATTCCGACAGCTGTCTGCGATTGCCCCCCGGCGATTGCGGCGGCTGCGACCAAAACTCCAAAACTTGCGGTCCGTTTGGCGCGTTTCATATTGGCCACGCGCCGCTGGATATGACCGTTGGCGATATGGGCGGCCTCATGGGCGATGACAGATTGCAGTTGATCTGCATTTTGAAGCTTCAACACCAAGCCCGCATGAATGAATATGTGATTATGGTCGATCACGAAGGCATTTAGGGACATATCATTGACAATGAACACTTTGACGGCCCCAATGTTGAGCCCGGCGGCGTGCAAAATGGGGTTGGCCAACTTCTGCAATCCATGCTCAATGTCCGGATCGCGCAAAAGGCCAACACTTTGTGCCATGGTGGCGTTCACAGTCAGTACGATTGCGACTAAAATGGCTTTCAAACGGGTGTTCGACATTAGCGATTCCTTGGGCAGTTCGCACCCATAAATTAGAAGGTTAAGGCATGAGTCTCTCAAAACGCAGCCAAGTTGATCCTTTCATTGTTATGGATGTGATGGAAGCCGCACGGGCGGCAGAGGCGGAAGATCGCCAAATTATACATATGGAAGTTGGACAACCCAGCACACCTGCGCCCCTCCAAGCCCGCCAAGCGGTGGTTGAAGCTTTGCAGCGTGATCCTTTGGGCTATACCGTGGCCCTTGGGCTTCCGGCTTTACGTCAAGGCATCGCACGGCTTTATATGCAGTGGTATGGGGTGGATTTGGATCCCAATCGGGTTGTGGTGACCTCAGGCTCTTCAGCTGGGTTTTTATTGGCCTTCACTGCGCTGTTTGATCCCAGTGCACGGGTGGGGATCGCGGCCCCCGGCTATCCGTCTTACCGGCAAATTCTCAAGGCATTGTCATTGCAGCCAGTGGACATTCCTACACATGCGGAAACACGCCATCAGCTGCGCGTGCAGGATGTGGCCGTCCATCCATTGGACGGGCTGTTGGTGGCGTCTCCAGGAAATCCTACCGGAACCATGCTGGACAAAACAGCGCTGAAAGCACTGGCCGATCATGCTGAGGAGCGGAGCATTGGGTTTATATCTGACGAAATTTACCATGGAATTGAATATGAAAAAAAAGCCGTCACCGCTTTGGAAGTGACGGATAGCGCCTATGTGATCAATTCGTTTTCCAAGTATTTTTCGATGACTGGCTGGAGAGTTGGTTGGTTGGTGGTGCCGGAAGATCATGTTCGCAGCATTGAGCGTTTGGCGCAAAATATGTTCATCTGCCCGCCGCATGTGAGCCAAATAGCCGCTTTGGCGGCTTTGGAATCTGGTGATGAAATGACAAAAAATTTGGCCGTTTATGCGGAAAATCGCAGGTTGATGCTGGTGGGGCTGCCGCAAGCAGGGATTGCCAAAATTGCACCGCCCGACGGGGCCTTTTATATCTATGCTGATATCTCGGAATTTGGTGTCGACAGCCGAACCTTCGCTGCGGAGGTTTTGGCGGAGGCTGGCGTGGCGTTGACGCCGGGTTTGGATTTTGATCCTCTGCGCGGAGGCCAAACAATCCGGATGTCCTATGCGCAGTCAACCAATGAAATTGTGGAAGGATTGCGCCGGTTGAAAGCCTTCATGCAGGCCCGCTTCCTATGATATTTGGGCAGAACTTGGCCGGCTTGAACCCACGTTGTGCATTTGTTCAGCTTGCTGCGCATGAACAACGCAATCGTGTTTTGACCTGAGCCAGCGCACATCATATAGAAACTTAAACACCGGGAAAAATGATCCATGCCAAGCTTAAGTGCCATCAAGAATTTCATAGCGCGGCTCTGCCTTCGGGCAGGGATGTTTGGGCTGCGCATTTTTGGTGCGATCTTCTCGACAATGACCCTTGCGGCCATCTTTGGGTCTTTGGTGTTGGGGGCGGTGTTTGTCATCTATAGCAATGGCTTGCCGAGCCATGATGAATTGGCCAGTTACCAGCCCAAAACCATCAGCCGTATTTATTCTGGTGAAGGTCATATCATTGATGAATTTGCTACCGAGCGCCGTTTATTTGCCGCCGCCGATGAAATTCCTGATTTGGTGAAAGCGGCCTTCATTTCGGCTGAGGATAAAAATTTCTACAGTCACGCAGGCTATGATCCAGCTGGGATGACCGCCGCTCTGCGGGATGCGATTGTGTCTCGAGGGGAGAACCTGCGCGGAGCCTCGACCATCACGCAGCAGGTAATGAAAAATTTCCTGTTGGACGGTTCACGCTCTGCGGAACGCAAGATCAAGGAAATAATTTTGGCCACGCGCATTGAAGGCACCTTGGACAAGGATGGCATTCTGGAGCTCTATCTTAACGAGATTTTTTTAGGTCAAAACTCATTTGGTGTGGCCGCGGCTGCGCAGACCTATTTCAACAAATCTCTGAAGGATCTTTTACCGGAAGAGGTCGCCTATCTTGCGGCCCTGCCAAAGGCACCCTCGCAATATCACCCGGTGCGCCAGCGTGAGCGGGCCGTGTTGCGGCGCAATTTCGTGTTGCGTGAGATGAATGAAAATGGGTTTTTGTCGGATGTTGCCTATGATCTGGCTCGCAAACAGCCTTTGAGAACCGTACAAAACGGGGACTTTCTGAGCTTTCGCAGTGGCCTGCCACCGCGCGATTATCCGACTGACGAAATTCGCCGGCAATTGACCCGCGATTTTGGGGAGGCTGAATTTTTCACCGGTGGCTATTCCGTTCGCGCCACGATTGACCCAACCTTGCAAGAGGTTGCGGCCCAAAGCCTGCGTTTGGGTTTGGAGGATTACGACCGTGCTCAGGGTGTCTATCGCGGTGCTGGACTGTCGATTGCCGCAGATCTACTGGGCACATGGCGCGATGTATTACATGGCCTGACCATACCGCGCGATATCACCATCAATCAAAAATGGCGCCCCGCTGTGGTGCTGGAGCTGTTAAAGAACGATGCGCGTTTGGGTATTGAGGGTCTGGAGGGCGACGCGCATATTCTGTCGGCCAAAGATGTGACATGGGCTAAAAAACAAAAAAGTAGCGATAGCATCAGCCGCAACACTGTCAAGCAAGTCAAGGATCTGCTTTCGGTGGGAGATGTCATTCTGGTTGCGCCAATTTTGGATGAAACCGATGGCACCTTTATCAACTGGTCACTGCGCCAAGTGCCTAAAATTCAGGGCGGATTTGTGGCCATGGATGTGCATACCGGCCGCGTGATTGCGATGCAGGGTGGGTTTTCTTATCAGCATTCTGTGTTTAACCGTGCCACCCAAGCCAACCGGCAGCCAGGCTCCTCGTTCAAACCCTTTGTCTATGCTGCAGCTCTGGATAGCGGCTATAGCCCTGCGACCTTAGTGATTGATGCGCCAATTGAGGTGGATACGCCACAGGGACTATGGCGACCAAAAAACTATTCTGACAAATTCTATGGGGCAAGCCCGGTGCGCTTGGGCATTGAGCAATCGCGTAACTTAATGACTGTGCGTTTGGCACAAGAACTGGGCATGGAGACCATCGCGACCTATGCAGAGAAATTCGGTGTTTACGACAATATGAAGCCCTATTTGTCGGCCTCGCTCGGATCGGAAGAAACCACGCTTTACAAAATGGTCTCTGCCTATGCGATGTTCGCCAATGGTGGCGAGCGGGTACAACCAACCTTGGTCGACCGTGTACAAGACCGTAGTGGGAAAACCGTATTTTTACACGATGAGCGCAGCTGTGATGAGTGTAAACTCACTGGTCTTATGGCGGGGTGGCTGCCGACGATTGTGTCGAACCGTGAACGGGTAATGGATCAGGTCACTGCCTATCAGCTGACTTCCATGATGGAAGGCGTGGTGCAACGCGGCACGGCGAGCCGCACGGTAAACCTTCCTGTGCCTGTGGCTGGCAAGACAGGTACGACCAATGAGGCTAAAGACGTCTGGTTTTTAGGGTTTACAAGCAATATCGTGGCGGGCTGCTATATGGGGATGGACCAGCCAGCGACTCTGGGCCGCGGGGCAGGTGGCGGTAGCATGTGTGGGCCGGTATTCAACCGTTTCATGGAAGTGGCTATCGAGCGCTATGGTGCCGGTGAGTTTAACGTACCGGAAAATGGCACATTCATCAATATTGACCGATTCACCGGTGCGCGTTTGCAAGAGGGCGCTGAGGGGGACCATGTGGTGGCTGAGTTTTTCCGAGAGGGCAGCGAGCCCATTTTTGGTGTGGCCTTCGATGGAGGCTTTCAGGTGAGCGGCAATATGCCAATGTTTGAGCTGGGCGAGACTGAGGCGATGCAACAGGTCATCACCTCATCGGGCCGGACGATAAAAGTCGCGCCACAGGCCTCCTTCGGGTCAATCTCTTCTGGCGGACTCTACTGAGGAAAATCACCGCTGCCGCTTGGCAAGGGTGGCTGGCTTGGATAGACCCTTCACAATTCAATTTTAATGATCCGGTAGGTTTGATATGCGCGCAGAAATGACAAATGTGGTGGGAGCCATAGAGAAATCCCTTGCGCTTTTGGCCAAGCGTTTGAATTATGAAACCGCGCCTTATCGGTTGGAAGAATTCAATGCTATAATTGAAGATCCTAGCCTTTGGGATGATCAAGAGCGTGCGCAGAAGTTGATGCGCGACCGGCAGTTGCTGGTGGACGCGATATCTATCTATGAGGGTATCAAACAAGATCTATCGGACAATCTGGAAATGATTGAACTTGGCGAGTTGGAAGAAGATCTCGAGGTGGTGAAAGACGCAGAAAACGCGCTGAAGGCTCTTGCAAAAACCGCTGGTGAAAAAGAGCTAGAAGCGCTCTTGGACGGAGAGGCTGACAGCAATGACACCTTCTTGGAGATCAACTCTGGCGCTGGGGGTACTGAGAGCTGCGACTGGGCTTTGATGCTGGCCCGCATGTATGTGCGATGGGCTGAGAAGAAGGGCTATACGGTCGAACTGCAATCAGAGACCGCAGGCGAAGAAGCTGGTATTAAGTCCGCATCTTATAAAATCACTGGGCATAATGCCTATGGTTGGTTGAAATCCGAGTCTGGCGTGCATCGCTTGGTGCGCATCAGCCCCTTTGACGCGGCGGCCAAACGGCATACGTCTTTTTGCTCGATTTGGGTTTATCCAGTGGTGGATGACAATATTGATATCGAGGTTAACCCTTCTGATATTCGTCTGGACACCTATCGTAGTTCGGGTGCTGGTGGTCAGCACGTGAACACCACTGATTCCGCCGTGCGCATCACACACTTTCCGACCGGAATAGTGGTGACCAGTTCCGAAAAATCACAACACCAAAACCGGGATATTGCGATGAAAGCTTTGAAGTCACGCCTGTATCAAATGGAGCTGGACCGTCGCAACGCTGCGATCAATGAAGCCCATGACAATAAGGGCGATGCAGGTTGGGGCAATCAAATCCGCAGCTATGTGTTGCAGCCCTATCAGATGGTGAAAGACCTGCGCACCTCCTATGAAACTTCTGATACAAAAGGCGTGTTGGATGGTGATTTGGATGGATTGATGGCGGCTACTTTGGCGATGAATGTCTCTGGTAAATCGCGGGCCGACGCAAAGGGCGAATAGAAACAAAAAAGGCGCAGCCAAAGCCACGCCTTTTTTAAATATTAAAACTTAGCTTTAGTCTTTCGGAGCCGTAGGGGCTGCGGCTTTTTTGGATGAACCTGGATTCAGTGGATCATCTTGGCGTTGCACGGAGCCTTCAAAATGCGCGCCGCTTTCAATCGCGATGGTCTTGTGGATGATGTCACCTTCAACCTGCGCGGTTGAAGTCAGACGGACTTTCAAGCCACGTACACGGCCGATTACATGGCCATTAACCACAACGTCATCAGCAATTATTTCGCCTTTAACCGTGGCACCTTCACCAATGGTCAGCAGATGCGCGCGGATGTCACCATCTACACGACCTTCAACCTGAATGTCACCTGTGGTTTTCAGGTTTCCCGTAATTTGAAGATCCGAAGACAGGATCGACGCAGGCGGTTTCGCCTTTGGTGCGGCCGGTTTGAATTCTGCCGCAGGTTTATTGATAGGCGCGGCCGATGCATCAGCTGCGGTATCAGGTTTTGTTATTGGGTTATTTATTTTGCTTTTAGAAAACATCTCTTCCTGCCTTGATATAGATCATCGGATTAACGTCTTTACCGTTTACACGCACTTCATAATGAAGATGAGTGCCGGTTGATCGCCCAGAGTTTCCCATATCGCCGATCCTTTGTCCACGGGAAACGCGCTGGCCTTTTTTTACGCGGATTTTTGCCATATGAGCATAGCGGGTTTCGATACCAAAGGCATGTTTGACATAGACAACACGGCCATAGCCACTGCCCCATTCCGCGCGCGTCACCACACCATCAGCGGTGGCATAAATGGGAGCTCCGCTTTTTGCGGCAAAGTCAGTGCCGCGGTGCATTTCGCCCCAACGAGGGCCGTAACCGCTGGTAAAACGAAAGGTTCCTTTGACCGGCATAGCGAAGGGAGCTTTTTCAGCGGCGATACGGTAGATGTTGAGTTTGTCGAGTTGATTTAAAATATTATTGGCCCGATTAACCGTGGGATCCACAACATCCAAGCCATCTGGCATGTAGGAAATTGGCGACAAGGCCCCGCCTTGGCCGGAATAGCCGCGCTTGATTTGTTCCAGTAAACGATCAATGTTCAAGCCCGCATTGCGAAACATTTTATCCAAGGGCTTGACCGATATTGTCATTGCATCTTCAAGCTGGCGAAAAATTTGATTGGCTTTTTCTTCGAGAAATTGAATTTCTAACTCAAGGCTGGCCATTTGATCATGGGCTCGCAGCGAACGGGCGTGCGCGTAGTCGCGTTGTTGGGATACATCAGCCAAGGTATCGTTCACATAATCCATGGTACTTCCAATGGCCTGAGCGGTATTTGCATCGATGGCTATGCCATTTTCAGGATCAATTTGCGTGGCTGTGGCGTCCAATTCTACCTGTAGGATCTCGCGTTGATTCATGTAGCGGCGCAGAGTGGCTTGCATTACATTGATTCCGCGCTCTAGTTCGCGACGGTGATCTTCGGAGGTGAGCAGTGCGGACTGAATGCTTGAGACCTGCTCCAGAGCGATGTTGAAACGCTGTTGGGCGGCCAATGCTTCTTGTGAGCGATTGTCGCGTTCTAAGGCGAGCGCGTTTAGGCGTTCTTCATAAATGGCTTGATCCCGGCGCGCCTGATCACGAAAATTACCAGAACCGATGGTGTCGAGTAAGAAAATGGCCGTCGCGATGATTGTCCAGCCTATGAAGGCCGCAGATCCCAATATTGCTATAATCTGAGAGATGGGGGAAAGGCGCATAAACCGTGTTTCAGAATCTGTTCTTAAGAATAGCCGTTTTTCAGGCATTATGCGTTCTAGAAAGTGATGCAACCGAAGCCGAAGTTTGGTGAACAAATCTCGATCCTTTCTTGAATTAGTCCCCGCATGCGGGGACTAGAGCTATTGATAGACAACCGGCCAATCTACGGCAATGAATTTGATTTTTTAATTTGCATCAAATTGTCCAAAGTCACCATAAACGGCATAATTACGCCAATAGGGTTTAGCGCATAGCGGGCGGAGGTAGCATTTCATCGGCTAAGGGCCAATAAAAATCAGGTGCGATCCCTGCTTCGGCGCGTTTTGCCTCGTTGAAGGGCGGTTTGAGCGCGCCGTGAAAGTATTTACGTACCAGCGCGTGAAATTTTGGCTTGGGGTCAATATTGTCTCTGCCACATAAGAAATGAAACCATTTGGAGCCATAGGCCACATGGGCGACTTCTTCGGCATAGATAACGTTTAAGGCATCAACCACCTGTTGGTCTTTGGCATTTTCAAAAATACGGATCATGCCGGGGGTGACGTCGAGGCCACGCGCTTCCAGCACCATAGGCACCACAGCCAAGCGGCCCAAGAAATCTTCCGCAGTGTCTTCGGCCGCACGCCACATTCCGGCATGGGCGACCATGGCGCCATAAAAGCTGCCATGCGCTTCAAGACAGTCGCACATCAAGTTGAAATGTTTACTTTCTTCATCGGCGGCTTTCACCCAATCATCATAGTATCCGATGGGCATGGGCGTGGCGCTAAATCGCGCAATCAGGTCCCAGTGCAGATCTACCGCATTTAGCTCTATATGGGCCACGGCATGCAAAAGCGCATTGCGACCTGCTTCTGATCCGGTTTTGCGGCGTGGCACGTCGCGTGGGGCCAGCAGCTCGGGCTTATCGGGTCGGGCGGGCATATCTGGCGGGGAGGCGGTGCCAATCTCAACGGGCCGATCTGCGTGACGATGTTCAAACCACTGCGCTGCCAACCTGCGCGACAGAATCGTTTTTTCCCGACTGTCTGAGGTGGTCAGGACAGCGCAGGCCATTTCTGCCAATGGCATCATGAGTTTAACGCTGTCACAGTGGCCAATACATCTTCCACATGACCGGGGACTTTGACCTTGCGCCAAATATGGGCAATTTCACCCTGTGAGTTGATCAAAAACGTCGCACGTTCGATGCCCATATAGGTTTTGCCATACATCTGTTTTTCGACCAAAGTACCGAAAGCCTCACAAAGGCTTCCATCTTCATCGGAAATCAAGTGAATGTGCAGGCCATATTTGCAAATAAACTTGTCATGCTTTTTCACTGTATCGCGCGAAACGCCTAAGATAACAGCATTATTCGCGTTAAAATTTTCCAGTTGTTCGGAAAAGCCGATGGCCTCTTTAGTGCAGCCGGGCGTGTCATCCTTAGGATAGAAATACAGGACAAGGTTCTTGCCTGCCGCATCCGAAAGCGCAAATTGCGCGCCACCATCGATTGTGAGATTGAATTCTGGTGCTTTATCGCCGATTGAGATCATCATATCCTCGGTTTATCTGAGAGGCATTGTTGCAGGGTTTATTTTAGGCCACGATGCTCAAATTGAAAGGGCTAACCGAGCAATGTCGCAAATGAGTACGCCAGAAGTCGAAATCACAACTGTGCCAAAGCGCAGGCCGATGTCGCGCATGGTGCTGGCTTTTTCCGCTTTGATTTGGTCAGCCTTGCTGTGTTTTGGCCTGTTGGTTGCTGTCATGCAGGATCGGACCTTGCCTTTGCCCGAAAGCCTGCAGGCCAGATTGCAGGCAGAACTTAACGCCAGACTCAATTTGCCCGATTTCACCTTTGATCGTGCTGATATTGGGTTGACGGAATTGTTTAACCCCAAATTGATTATAACGGGCGCACAGTTTTCAGACCCTGAGATAAGCGTCGGGGTGCAATTTGGCGTATTGAATGTGGTGTTTGACGGGAAGGCCTTAGTGTTTGGTCGTGTTGCGCCCAACTCCGTTTTCCTATCGGATGCGGTATTTGATGTTACCCGAAAAAGTGATGGCAGCTTTGATCTGGGGTTTGTGATCTCAGGCGCGGGGCAGACCCCCAAAACATTGGATGAGATCCTTCACGCGACTGAAGCCTTCTTTGAGCGGCCAGAATTTGCTAGTATAGAGCTGGGGCAATTGGATCAACTGACGGTAAATTATGTGGACCGACTCAACGACCGCGCCTGGACCTTCGACGGCGGCCGTGCCAGCGTGAAACAGGTGGATGGCGTTTTGCAGCTGCGCGGCGACTTGGCTTTACTGACAGGCGGCGGTGAGCTGGCAACCTTGGGGCTGTTTTACAACGGCACAGCCAACGGTGCGGGCAGCCTTGGAGCCGAGTTTCGTGATCTTCCTGCCCGAGACCTCGCGCTGCAATCAAAGGGACTGACCTGGTTGAGTTTTGTGGACGGCAATTTATCAGGCAGCTTCAGAAGCGCGCGGGCGCTTGGCGAGCTCGGTGTTATCAACGCAATTTTGGATTTTGGTAATGGCAGTTTGACCACCGGTGCAGGCAGTCCACAGTTATCTTATTCTGAAGCTAAAATCTATTTTTCCTATCTGTCAAATCTGGGGCGCATGAATATCACCCAGGCCTCGATCCAAAGTGATTGGGGGTCATTGTCGGCGGAGGGCTATGCTTTGCTGGTGCCTGATGCGGAAAATGGCAAATCCTCAGGTGGCTTGGTTTTGCATCTTGATGTTGAAAACGCTGTTTTATCCAAAACCCCGTGGTTGCGCGATCCGGTTGCAGTCTCTAAGGCCACGGGGCAAATGAAGATCAACTATGATCCTCTGCAAATTGATCTTGGTAAGTTTCTGGCGCGGATAAACGGAGCGAAGGTCTCGCTATCTGGCAAGGCCAGTTTGGAGCCTTCGGGGTGGTCGTTTGGCATGCAGGGCGAGGCACAAGAGGTGCATGCGCAAACTGCCATGACCCTTTGGCCTGAGGCTTTGAAACCCAAAAGCCGGCGCTGGTTTAACGAAAATGTCAAAAAAGGCAGCCTTAAAAACCTTACCGTGCAAGTGCGGCAAGCGGCCGGTGGCCCTACGACTTTGGCGAGCAGCTTTCAGTTTGATCAAGCTGAAGTTAAATTCATGCGCTTTATGCCGGTGATCTCGGATGGGATTGGCTATGGGACTTTTGAGGATGATGAGTTCATTTTGAGCCTGCAAACGGGGCATGTGAAAGCGGCTGAGGGTGGCATAATTATACTTGATGGTTCAATGATGCTTGTCCCATCCACCAATATTCCCGATCCCCCTGCTACATTCATACTGAAGGGCAACGGTCCCATACATGCCGCCATGTCCTTGCTGGACAACAAGCCCTTTGAAATTCCCACCAAGGCCAAACGCGGTGTCGGGGATGTCACCGGACAGATCACCTTTGAAACGGAGGTTCAAACCCGACTGAAAAAAAGCGTGAAGCCGGAAGAGGTAGATTTTGATTTGACCGGGTTTTTGCAGAATGTCCGCAGCAAAATTCTGGTGCCCGGGCGGGTGTTGTCTGCCAAAACGATGAACCTATCCGTCGTACCTACAGAATTGAAAATCTCTGGAGCCGGCAGCCTATCTGGCGTACCATTTGACGGCAGCTGGACCCAGCCCTTGGGCTCACCTGGCATTGCGAGCCAAGTTGAGGCTCAACTTGAACTGACAAATAAATCTTTGGCGGCGTTGAACATTGCTCTGCCGAAGGGCGGCCTTTCGGGAAAGACTGTGGGTAATGTAACGTTGGATATTGTGAAAGATACGCCGGTTGCGTTTGAACTCACCTCCAACCTTGAAGGGGCGAGCCTGCAAGTCCCTGGGTTGAAGTGGTCTAAAAACCGTACGGCCTTGGGCGAATTAAAGGTCTCTGGGGCCTTCACCAAGCCGATGACTGTGGATGATTTCACGTTTAAGGCGGCGGGTCTGTCTACCGCCGGCCGGGTTGATTTTGGCCCAGAAGGGCTCGAGCAGGTGGTGCTTAAAGATTTACAGATAGCCAATTGGCTCTCGGCAGAGATCACTTTGGTCAACCGTGGCGCCGGTAAGCCGATGCGGATTTTGGTGACCGATGGCAGCTTGGATCTTCGCAAATTCCCACAATCTACATCGCAAGATGCGGGCGATGCGGGTCCTTCGGCGCCATTGGTGGTCAACCTGCGGCAGCTGCAAATCTCTGACAGTTTGGCGCTTACCAATGTAGCAGCTGAGGTTTCCGATGGGTTAAGTGCGGGGGGGCTGTTTTCGGCCAAGGTCAATGGAGGTACGCTGATCTCTGGCAGAATGTCGGGTCACGATGACAACCTGCGCTTGGATTTGGTATCACAAGATGCTGGTGGGGCGCTGCGTGATGCGGGGCTGTTGCGCCAAGCCAATGGCGGCTTGATGACTCTGCTCTTGACCCCGCATGAGGGCGGCTGGAATGGTGATTTAAAGATAAGTGATGTGCGGATCAAGGATGCCCCGCAGGTGGCGCAACTTCTGAGCGCGGCTTCTATCGTCGGCCTGTTGGATCAAATGGACGGCAAGGGTATCTTCTTTGATACGATCAATGGTACATTTTACTTGAAAAACGAGCTGTTTACGATCTATGAATCCAGCGCCGTAGGCCCCTCACTTGGCATGTCTTTGGATGGCTATATCAACACAAAGCGCAAAGAATTGGATTTGCAGGGGGTGTTGTCGCCGTTTTATTTGCTCAATGGCATAGGGGCGTTTTTGACGCGGCGCGGGGAGGGCTTGATTGGGTTCAACTTTACGCTGGGCGGTGCTATTGACAAACCCGAGACGGCTGTGAATCCGCTGTCATTGTTTACCCCGGGGATGTTTCGAGAGATTTTTCGCCGTAATGCACCAGAGCAGAACTAGATGCAACTTTCCGATTTTAATTTTGAACTCCCACAGGAGTTGATCGCCGTGCGTCCCGTGACCCCACGAGGCGACGCTAAGCTCTTGGTGAGCACTGGCGCGGGGATTGAAGATGCGCATGTGCGAGATATTTGCAACTTTTTGCGCCCTGGTGATCGTCTTGTGCTCAATGACACTAAGGTGATCCCCGCACGTCTCAGCGGGACGCGGGCTCGGCAATCAGCTCAGGGCTTGATGCAGGCTAGGATCGAAGTCACCCTGTTAGAACCGCTGGCGGCCGGACAGTGGAAAGCCTTGGTTAAGCCCCTGCGCAAACTGGCTGTGGGTGAAGCAGTTGTTTTTGCCGCGGGTCTATCGGCCATCTGTATGGATAAATCTGAAGGGGAGGCGCTTTTGTCTTTTTCAGTGGAAGGCGACGCCTTCGATGCAGCACTTGATGCCAGTGGCCATATGCCTTTGCCTCCCTATATCGCCTCCAAACGCGCGGCCGATACGCAAGATAAGACGGATTACCAAACCATTTGGGCCAAGCATCGTGGCGCGGTTGCAGCGCCCACAGCCTCGCTGCATCTCGATGCGGCAGTCTTGGCGGCATTGGCCAAAAAAGGCGTAGAGATAAGTTTTGTGACTTTGCATGTCGGGGCAGGGACGTTCTTGCCGGTTAAGGTTGAGGATATCAGCACTCATAAAATGCATGCAGAATGGGGCCACGTCAGCGCGCAGACCGTGGTGGAGATTGCGGCCACCAAAGCCAAGGGTGGCCGCATAATCCCGGTAGGCACGACAGCGCTGCGTTTGATTGAAACTGCTGCCAAGGGCGGAACCTTGCAACTGTTTGAGGGCAATACAGATATTTTTATCTTCCCCGGATTTGACTTTAAAGTCACAGATGGTTTGATGACCAATTTTCACCTACCTAAATCCACTTTGATGATGCTTGTGGCGGCCTTGATTGGCAAAGATCAGCTGGACCAAATCTACGCCCATGCTGTGACACAAGAGTATCGGTTTTTCAGCTACGGCGATACGTCATTGCTATTCCCGCAATAAACGCGTTGGGGTGTCAAAAGATGTGATTCCATCTTAGATTATAGCTCCCCGTTCATTAACTATGAAAATTTGAGGTTGTTTTATGTTTCAAGTATTGTCACGCTCATGGGCGTTACTGCTCGGTATGATGTTGTTGATGGTTGGCAACGGCTTGCAGGGCACCTTGCTCGGTGTGCGTGGTGGTATTGAAGGGTTTTCAACCTTTGATATGTCCATTGTGATGTCGGCCTATTTCGCGGGTTTCTTGGGTGGTTCGCGTTTGGCGCCAGAGATGATCCGTAGGGTCGGGCATGTGCGGGTCTTTGCGGCCTTGGCCTCGTTTATCTCTGCGATCTTGATTCTTTACCCTGCTTTTGCGCATCCCGTGGCTTGGGCTTTGGGCCGTGTTGTGATTGGGTTTTGCTTTTCGGGAGTTTATGTCACGGCGGAAAGCTGGCTGAACAATTCCGCTGACAATACTAATCGCGGCAAGACATTGTCAGTTTATATGATTGTTCAGATGTTCGGGATTGTGTGTGCACAGGTGCTCTTGGTCATGGGCGACGCAGGCGGTTACGCCTTGTTTATCGTCGCCTCGGTTTTGGTGTCGATCTCTTTCGCGCCGATTTTACTGTCTATTTCCCCCACACCGGCCTTTGAGACGACAAAACCGATGCCGCTCAAAACGTTGATTAAAACGTCCCCTTTGGGCTGTTTTGGGATGTTCTTGTTGGGCGGGGTGTTTTCAGCTCAATTTGGCATGTCAGCGGTTTACGGCATGGCCGCTGGACTTACCATCGTACAGATCTCCATGTTTGTATCGAGTATCTACGTTGGCGCTTTATTAATGCAATATCCAATCGGTTGGTTTTCGGATTATATTGACCGTCGAGTGGTGATTCTGATTGTCGCCGCCGTGGGCGGGGCCATGTCCCTTGTAGGCTTTCTGTTTGACCATTATTTCGGAGCACTTTTGGTAGCGGCTTTTGTGATTGGGGGCACCTCAAATCCTCTGTATTCACTGCTGATTGCCTATACTAGTGATTACCTTGAAGCCGATGATATGGCTGCAGCTTCTGGTGGGCTGATCTTCATCAACGGGATGGGTGCTATTATGGGTCCTTTGGTGACGGGTTGGATGATGGATGTTTTTGGCACCCAGGCCTTCTTCATGGTGATTGCAGTCTTGATGTTAACCCTTACGGGCTATGCCGGATATCGGATGACACAGCGATCGCGTGATGGCATCGAGGACGGGGCTTATGCTGCAGTTATGCCTTCGGCCAGTCCTGTGGCCGTTGAGGTTGCTTCTGAGTATTATATCGAAACCTCATTGGAAGACGAAACGTATGAAACATAGCGTGACATTTCGCTTTGCACTTTTGATCTAGATGCCTAGAAATTGTCCTAGAGTCGACACATCGGGGCTGGCGTATGACAACTGTACATGACGTTGTAGTTTTTTGGCTGGACGAAATCGGGCCGAAAGGCTGGTATGTGCCGGGCGAGGGGCTTGATCAAGAGATCCGAGATCGCTTCGAGCAGGTTTGGTGGGACACGGTCAATGGGGCCAATGCGCTATGGCTCACCTATGCTACTGGTACGCTTGCCTACTTGATTTTGATGGACCAGATGCCGCGCAATATGTTTCGCGGAACGGCCCGCTCTTTTGGATCAGATCGACAGGCCTTGGCCGCCTCTAAAGCGGCGTTGCAAAATGGGTGGGATCTGAGGATTGATGAGCCTGCACGGCAATTTTTCTACATGCCCTTGATGCATTCTGAAAGTCTAACGGATCAAGACCGCGTAGTGCGCTTGATCCTCACGCGGCTGCCTGAGGGTAAAATCCAACAGTTGCCCCATGCCCAGGCGCATCGTGAAATCATCCGTAAGTTTGGCCGCTTTCCCGCTCGCAACGATGCTTTGAGCCGTCCGGCAACCGCCCCGGAAATTGCCTATGATAAAGCTGGCGGTTATGGGTTCACCCTCGAAACCATAATAGCCGCGTCATAATCCTGCCCCTAAACCGCTTTTTTTTGAGAGTTATGGACCTCGCGAAAATTAGATTTGCACCAGCTTGCATTATAGTTTAATATTAAACTAATTATAAAACGGAGACCTGTGATGGCTGACAATGCATATGATGTGATCGTTATTGGTGCGGGGCCCGGTGGCTACGTGGCTGCTATTCGTGCAGCGCAACTGGGATTGAAAACCATTGTTGTGGAACGCGAGCATATGGGTGGCATATGCCTCAACTGGGGCTGTATTCCAACCAAAGCGATGCTGCGCTCTTCGGAAGTTTATCATCTGATGCAACGCGCCAAAGAATTTGGCCTGTTGGCGCAAAATATTGATTATGATTTGGATGCTGTTGTGGCCCGCTCGCGCGGCATTGCTAAGCAGCTGAACGGAGGCGTGACGCATTTGTTGAAGAAAAACAAAGTGGCCTCGCTGATGGGCGATGCGACAATCACAGCACCGGGCAAGGTCGTGGTCAAAACAGCCAAGGGCGCCGAAGCGCTGACGGCCAAACATATCATCATCGCCACCGGCGCCCGAGCCCGTGAACTGCCCGGCTTGGAAGGGGATGGAGATCTGGTTTGGACCTATAAAACAGCTTTAACCCCACCGCGCATGCCAAAAAAGCTTTTGGTCATCGGATCAGGTGCGATTGGCATTGAGTTTGCCAGTTTCTATAACACGCTGGGCGCTGACACCACTGTGGTGGAAGTTATGGACCGGGTTATGCCTGTGGAAGATGCTGAGATTTCGGCCTTCGCGCAGAAAGCTTTTGAAAAACAAGGCATGAAGATTCGCACCAAAACCATGGTGAAAAAGCTGGATCGCGGTATGGGGTCGGTGACAGCACATATCGAACAAGTCGGCAAAATCACCAAAGAGGTCTTCGATACCGTGATCTCAGCGGTTGGGATTGTAGGCAATGTTGAAAATTTAGGGCTGGAAGCCTTGGGTATAAATGTTGACCGGACCCATATAACCACAGATGCTTATTGCCGGACCGGCGTTATGGGCGTCTATGCAATCGGGGACGTGGCCAGCGCACCATGGCTTGCACATAAAGCCAGCCACGAGGGTGTTATGGTCGCTGAGTTGATAGCTGGTGGCTCACCGCATTCTGTCAAACCTGAAAGCATTGCTGGCTGCACCTATTGCACGCCGCAGGTGGCCAGTGTGGGTCATACTGAAGCTCAAGCGCGTGATGCAGGCTATGAGATTCGTGTGGGACGTTTCCCCTTTATGGGCAATGGCAAGGCAATTGCTTTGGGCGAAGCGGAAGGCATGGTCAAAACTGTATTTGACTCCAAAACCGGCGAACTTTTGGGCGCCCATATGATTGGGGCTGAAGTCACTGAGCTGATCCAAGGTTATGTTGTTGGTCGTCAATTGGAGACCACCGAAGAAGATCTGATGCAAACGGTGTTCCCGCATCCAACCCTATCTGAGATGATGCATGAAAGCGTGTTGGACGCTTGGGACCGCGCTATCCATATCTAAACCTATGATCTGATATCGGGCAAAGTCATAAAGTTTGGACTGCCCTCTTTGCTTTAAAGCTGACCGCATCGTATATTTTGAAATATTACGCGGTTAATCGCCTTATGTTCACATAATGTTCTCTCTTTTATATTGGCCCTGGCGCGACTTAACACTATGTTGAACTCAGAGATTGGGGTCCATTATGGTTGAGCTGAAAAAAATCGAAGTTCGCGGGGCGCGCGAGCATAATCTCAAAAATATCGATGTGGATATTCCGCGCGATCAATTGGTGGTAATCACTGGTCTATCGGGCTCGGGAAAGTCATCGCTTGCCTTTGACACGATCTATGCCGAAGGGCAGCGGCGTTATGTCGAAAGCCTCTCGGCCTATGCGCGGCAATTCCTTGATATGATGGAAAAACCAGATGTGGATCACATCAGTGGTTTGAGCCCAGCGATTTCTATTGAGCAAAAAACCACTTCAAAAAACCCGCGCTCAACCGTGGGCACAGTCACTGAAATCTATGACTATATGCGATTGCTGTTCGCGCGGGTGGGCACGCCGTTTTCGCCTGCCACTGGCCTGCCTATCGAGGCCCAGCAAGTGCAAGACATGGTAGACCGGGTTATGGCGATGGAGGAGGGGACTCGGGGCTATCTGCTGGCTCCTATCGTGCGCGACCGTAAGGGTGAGTATCGCAAAGAATTTTTAGAGCTGCGCAAACAGGGTTTTCAGCGGGTTAAAGTGGATGGCGAGTTCTATGATTTGGACGATCCGCCAACCTTGGATAAGAAATTTCGCCATGATATCGATGTGGTTGTCGATCGGATCGTTGTGCGCGAGGGTGTTGAAACCCGCTTGGCCGATAGCTTTCGCACGGCGCTCGATTTGGCCGATGGCATCACTATTTTGGAAACAGCCCCAGCGGAGGGGGATCCTGAACGCCATACCTTTAGCGAAAAATTCGCTTGTCCCGTCTCTGGCTTTACTATCCCCGAAATTGAGCCTCGCTTGTTTTCGTTCAACGCCCCCTTTGGCGCCTGTCCGGATTGTGATGGCTTGGGGGTTGAGTTGTTTTTTGACGAGCGTTTGGTGGTGCCTGATCAGACCCTGAAGATTTATGATGGTGCCTTGGCCCCATGGCGCAAAGGCAAATCACCTTATTTTCTGCAAACCATTGAATCCATCGCCAACCATTATAAATTTAATCGCTCTACCAAATGGAAAGATCTGCCTGAAGACGTACAAAAAGCCTTTCTCTATGGCTCTGGCAACGAAGAAATTTTGTTTCGCTATGACGAAGGTGGGCGGGTGTATCAGGTCACGCGCACCTTTGAAGGCGTTATTCCCAATATGGAACGGCGCTACCGCGAAACCGATAGCAACTGGATTCGGGAAGAGTTTGAACGCTACCAAAACAACCGCTCTTGCGGAACCTGCGGTGGCTACCGGCTGCGGGCTGAGGCCTTAGCGGTTAAAATCGTTGGGTTACATGCAGGTCAAGTGGTACAGATGTCGATCAAAGAAGCCTTTGATTGGTGCCAAAGCGTGCCTGATCAATTGGGCAAACAAAAACTCGCAATTGCGGGGCCTATTTTGAAGGAAATCCGCGAGCGACTTGGATTCTTGAACAATGTGGGGCTTGAGTATTTGACGCTTGCGCGCAACTCCGGCACATTGTCGGGCGGCGAGAGCCAGCGCATCCGTTTGGCCAGCCAAATTGGTTCGGGCCTGCAAGGGGTGCTTTATGTCTTGGATGAACCCAGTATCGGGTTGCATCAACGCGACAATGACAGGCTGCTGACAACGTTGAAAAACCTGCGCGATCAAGGTAATACGGTGATTGTGGTGGAGCATGACGAAGAGGCCATCCGCGAGGCCGATTATGTCTTTGACATTGGGCCCGGTGCGGGCATTCATGGCGGTGAAGTGGTGGCCTGTGGCACGCCTGCTGAGATCATCGCCAATAGCGCCTCAATCACCGGTGATTATTTGGCCGGACGACGCAGGATTGAAGTGCCCAGCACACGCAGGGTTGGCAATAATAAAAAAGTCACCGTGCGTAAAGCCAGCGGAAACAATTTACAAAATATCACTGTGGATTTCCCCTTGGGACAATTTGTTTGTGTCACCGGAGTATCTGGCGGCGGCAAGTCCACTCTGACCATTGAAACCCTGTTTAAAACCGCCTCTATGAATCTCAATGGCGCGCGCCAAACGCCTGCGCCTTGTGAAGCGGTCAAAGGCTTGGAGCATCTCGATAAGGTGATTGACATTGATCAGCGTCCCATTGGCCGCACACCACGCTCGAATCCAGCCACCTATACTGGGGCTTTTACTCCGATCCGCGATTGGTTCGCGGGGCTACCCGAATCCAAAGCGCGCGGATACAAGCCTGGGCGCTTCTCTTTTAATGTAAAAGGCGGACGTTGTGAGGCCTGTCATGGGGATGGTGTGATCAAGATTGAGATGCACTTCCTGCCAGATGTCTACGTGGAATGCGAAACCTGCAAAGGTGCGCGCTACAACCGCGAAACGCTTGAGGTAAAATTCAAGGGCCAATCGATTGCCGATGTCTTGGATATGACCGTTGAATCTGCTCAGGAGTTTTTTAAAGCCGTGCCCTCAATCCGTGAGAAAATGGATGCGTTGATGCGGGTTGGCTTGGGCTATATCAAGGTTGGCCAGCAAGCAACGACCCTGTCGGGCGGTGAGGCGCAACGGGTGAAACTGTCGAAAGAGCTGTCCAAACGCAGTACAGGCCGCACCCTTTACATACTGGATGAACCCACCACAGGCCTGCATTTTGAAGATGTGCGCAAACTTTTGGAAGTGCTGCATGAATTGGTGGATCAAGGCAACTCTGTGATCGTGATTGAACATAATTTAGATGTGGTGAAAACTGCAGATCATATCATTGATATTGGCCCCGAGGGCGGCGATGGCGGTGGACATGTGGTTGCCAAGGGCACACCTGAGGCGGTGGCAAAAGTAGAAGCCAGTCACACTGGTCGTTACTTGAAAGACTTGCTGACCCCAAAAGAGGTGGTGGCGGGTTAAGCCCCCGGTTTTCGGAGGATGATATCCAACAGACCTTGCACGCCACCTGCGTCCAAGTAATCAAATTCGGCGCAGAGGGTTTCGATACACCCGGCGGTTTCAGCTCCGATGATCGGGTCTGCGAAGAGGTGATATTTGTCTGATATTTCCTTGTTGCTGAGTGGCAGGTCGGTGTCCCCGCGCGGAGTGCGTGGAGCGGCTTCATGTCTTGTGCCATCTCGCATCAAGATTGAGACCTGTGCCCAGCGTTTGCCGTGGCTGATCTGAGTTAAATGGGGATCATCAATCAAGCTTGTGGCGGTGCTGATGCGCAAAATTGCGGGATCGCTTAGGGCGGATATATCCAACTCCGGCACGCCCACTTGGCCGCGCACAATCATGCAGGCTACGGGAAAGGCAATAGAATAGGCAAATTCATCCGCGCTAACTGGCGTATGGCCCGCAAGGCGGGTGGCATTGTGGAAGGTTTTGATCTCCACTGAGGCAATGTCATGATGTGAAAGCCCATGACGCACCATCAACTCTGCTGCGGCGTCTATACTCGGGTGAGACCAGCGGCAGCAGGGGTAGGGCTTGTAATGGGTGTCTGTCACCAGTTTCCAGCTGTCTCCCAAGCCCCACCATTGAGGTCCTTGGCAGGTCAGGGCTGGTGCGCCGGTAAAGCCAGTCTGAGCCAAAACCCCGGCGGTGACACCCGTAGGCGCCCCCCAACCAACACCGTCACGCACCATGGTTGGATGATCGATACAGCGCATCATTTGGCTGCGTGGGCCGTGATATTCGCCAATTCCGGCCGCTTCATGGATCTGAGCTGCATCACAGCCCAAAATCCGTGCGGTCATGGCTGCCACGCCCACGGCGGTCCAAGCACCAGAGGTGTGGTAATCGATGCAGGTGTCGTGCTGTGTGAGCCCGGCGCGGTAGGAAATCTCATAGGCCAGCGCCAAATAGGTGGCCAAGTCTTGGCCCGTCAGTCCGCGCCCATCGGCTAGGGCAAAAAGGCTGGGAAAAATGGCTGAGCCTGCGTGACCTTTACAGGGTGAGGTGCCGTCATGGGCATCCACGCTGTCGATGGTCATCGCCCCTGCCATGGCGGCCCCAGCTGCGCTGGCGAGGTTGCCATCAAAAAGGCAGCGCGCCGAGGAGGCGGCGGTGGGGCCAAACAGAGCCTGAGCCGTCTTGGTGCCAATTTGAGCCATCTCGCTTTGCGATCCAATGGCTGCAACCCCCAAAGTGTCGAGTAAGGAACGGCGCAAGACTGGCAGCACATCGTCAGGTAAAGCCTGATAAGTGAGATCAGCGGCGAAGTCTTGCATCAACATAGTGTCATCTCCTAGGAGCGGCTACGGCCCTCAAATCGTGGCAACATGGCTGAGAAATCTTGGCCTGCACCATCTTCTTGTTCGACAAACGTTTGGTAAAGCGCCGTGGCCGCAGCGCCCATTGGCGTATCCGCATCAACGTCAATGGCTGCTTGCTGTGACAAGCGCAAATCCTTGAGCATAAGGTCAGCGGCGAAACCGGGTTTGTAATCATTATCCGCCGGGCTTTGCGGGCCAATGCCCGGGGCGGGGCAATAGGCGTTCATTGTCCAGCTGTAACCAGACGAAGTGCTGACCACATCAAACATCGCTTGACGGTCTAGCCCCAGCTTATCGGCCAGCGCAAAGGCCTCGCAGGTGCCGATCATGGTGATTCCGAGTATCATGTTGTTGCAGATTTTGGCCGCTTGGCCATTGCCCGCCGCGCCGCAATGCACAGATTTTTGTCCCATGATATCAAACAATGGGCCAGCTGTTGTAAAGGCGCTATCTGAGCCACCGACCATGAAGGTGAGTGTTCCTGCCGAAGCGCCAGCAACTCCGCCGGATACGGGCGCGTCTAGAAAGCCTATGCCATGGTCTTGGGCCAACTGATCCATGGCCCGCGCCGAGGCTACATCGATAGTAGAACAATCCAACAGCACGGCAGCCTTGGTCATGACAGGTAAAATGTCACTGGCCACAGAATGGGCAATGTCCCCGTTGGGCAGCATGGTGATCACCACATCGGCTCTGCTTGCCGCTTCTTGGGCGGTCTGAGCTTTAGTGACACCTTCAGGGATCGCCGCCACAGGATCAAAACCCACAACCTCATGCCCAGCATTGGTCAAATTAACCGCCATGGGCGTGCCCATATTTCCAAGTCCTACAAATCCGATTTTCATCTTATTATCTCTCCGTGAGGTTTAGGGAATTTGCCCCAAGGGGGCGCAGCATCGCGCTGGCTGCGGGCAGCAAGGACCCGGTCAAGCTGTGTTGCCACTTGGGACTTTTGTCTTTGTCGATGACCATGGCGCGGATGCCTTCGATGAAATCACCTTGTTCGGCCGCGCGGTAGGTGAAGCGGTATTCCATCTCTAAAGCGCGCACGATGTCATCTAAGCCCCGGACGCGGTGGATCATCTCAATGGTGGCGGCCATGGCCAAAGGCGAGGATCTGGATAATTTTTTAAGGGTCTTGGTCGCAAAATCACCGCTAGTATGTTGAAGATTGATCACAATATCACCGAAATACTCACCGCGAAAAAACTCTGTGACCTCGGCCTCAATCGCCATAAGCGGCGCAGGGTTGGGATCCTGTGCAAAGCTTTCGAGAGCTTCTGTGCTGCCGGTGTCGCAAAGCGATTGGATGACTGCGCCCCATTGCTCTTGCAGGATGAAATGATCCGCAAAGCCCACGAAAATTGCATCCGCAGGGCCCATTCGACTGGTGGTGGTGCCCAAATACTCGCCAAACCGCCCCGGTGCGCGGGCCAGCAGCAGCGAGCCGCCCGCATCCGGGACCAAGCCGATTCCGCATTCCGGCATGGCGATTTGACTGTTTTCACAGACCACACGATGCGGCACATGGCATCCAAGGCCCACACCGCCTCCCATGGTGAAGCCATGCATAAAGCTGACTATCGGTTTGGGGCAGATGGCCAGCTTGGCATTGAGGCGATATTCATCGGTCCAGAACTTGCGCCCATATTCGAAGTCACCGGCTTCGGCGGTAGAATACATCATTGTGATGTCGCCGCCTGCACAAAACGCGCGGTCGCCGGCCGCATCAAAGATAATCAGGGATACGTTTGGATCTGCTTCCCAAAGATCAAGCAGGGATTCGATCTCCAAACACATATCATAGGTGAGCGCATTCAGAGCGTCGGGGCGGTTTAGAGTGATGCGCCCTGCAGTCCCGTCAATTCGAGCAATCAGGTCGCTCATGAGTTGAGACCCCGCGCCACGATTACCCGCATAATCTCATTGGTGCCTTCCAAAATCTGATGCACCCGCAAATCGCGCACAGTTTTTTCGATGCCGTAATCGGCTAAATAGCCATAGCCACCGTGCAATTGCAGGCAATCATTGGCCACTTTGCTTCCCATATCCGTAACCAATTTTTTGGCCATGGCGCAGAAATGCGTGGCGTCTGACGCGCCGTTGTCCAGCTTCCACGCCGCTTGCCGCAGGAAAGTACGGCCAGATTGTAGCTCAATCTCCATATCCGCGAGGCGAAATTGCAGAGCTTGGAATTGATCGATGCATTTCCCGAAGGCCTTACGCTCCGCCATATATGCGCGCGTTTGGTCAAAGGCCTGTTGGGCTGCACCGAGTGAGCAGGCCGCAATATTAAGCCGCCCACCATCAAGTCCGGCCATGGCGTAAGAGAATCCATGACCCACTTCGCCGAGCAGGTTCTCGATTGGCGTTTTGCAATCGTCGAGTTGCACCTGTCGCGTGGGTTGCGAGCGCCAGCCCATTTTATCTTCCAAACAGCCAAAGGACAGGCCCTGAGTGCCATCCTCAACAATTAAGGCCGTTATGCCCTTGGGGCTGTCATCGCCGGTGCGCGCCATGATGATATAGGCGTCAGAATAGCCACCGCCCGAGATGAAGGCTTTGGTGCCGGTGAGGCTGTAAGCTGTGTTGCATTTCACCGATTTTGTTTTAAGGGCCGCTGCATCGGAGCCTGAGTCTGGTTCGGTGAGGCAATAGGAGAAGAACATCTCCATGTTCAGCGCCTTGGTCAGATATTTGGCGCGCAAATCTTCGGAGCCAAACTTATCGATCATCGCGGCGCACATATTATGGATTGATAGAAACGCCGCTACCGAAGGGCAGGACATAGATAGTGCTTCAAAGACTAAGGTTGCATCCAGCCTAGTCAGACCTGATCCACCGCTTTCCTCGCGCACATAAAGCCCACCGAACCCCAGTTCTGCCAATTGTGGCCAAAGAGTTTTTGGAATTTCACCAGCTGTTTCCCAATCGCGCGCAAAGGGGGCGATATGGGTGGCGCCGAAATCGCGGGCCATATCAAAAATGGCGGTTTGTTCTTCGGAAAGGGAAAAATCCATGGGTGCGCTCCTGTGGGTGCTTGTGTGGCAAGTGAACCAAATCCCGAGGCAGGAACCTAGCTCCCTTTCTTGTCAGCTGTATCGTCTTGAAACCGGGGCCCCGCAGGGCCCCGAAATGTCATGAAAGAGTGGTTATTCCATCAGCGGGATGCTGAATTCTCCGCCTTCTTTGGTGCCTGATGGCCAGCGTGCGGTCACAGTTTTAGTGCGTGTGTAGAATTTGAATGCATCTGGACCATGCTGGTTGAGATCGCCAAACACAGATTTTTTCCAACCGCCAAAGGTGTGATAGGCCAAAGGCACCGGAATTGGCACGTTGATGCCGATCATGCCCACATTGACGCGGTTCGCAAAGTCACGCGCGGTGTCGCCATCACGGGTGAAAATGGCGGTGCCGTTACCATATTCGTGATCCATGGCAAGGCCGAGCGCCTCTTCATAGGTTTTCGCACGCACCGTTGAAAGTACTGGGCCAAAGATCTCGTATTTGTAGATGTCCATGTCCTTGGTGACATTGTCGAACAAATGCGCACCAACGAAGAAACCGTCTTCATAACCTTGAAGATTAAAGTCGCGACCATCCACTACCAAATTAGCGCCTTGATCGATACCAGTTTGTACCAAACGCTCAATATTGGCTTTGGCGGCAGCTGTCACAACCGGGCCATAATCCACATCATTGCCAGACGTATAAGGACCAACCTTCAGCGCTTCCACGCGTGGGATCAGTTTGGCCAGCAGGCGGTCCGCTGTGTCATCGCCTACAGGCACGGCCACTGAAATTGCCATGCAGCGTTCGCCTGCCGCACCGTAACCGGCGCCCAGAAGCGCATCAGCTGCTTGGTCCATGTCGGCATCGGGCATGATGATCATGTGGTTTTTGGCACCGCCAAAACACTGAACGCGTTTGCCTTCAGCACAACCGGTCGCGTAGATATATTCGGCAATTGGTGTTGAACCCACAAAGCCGATGGATTGAATCACATCGTGATGCAAGATTGCATCCACAGCTTCTTTGTCACCGTTCACAACCTGCAATATACCCTTAGGCAATCCAGCTTCTTCGAACAATTCAGCCAGAATTAAAGGCACCGATGGGTCGCGCTCAGATGGTTTGAGAATGAACGCATTGCCGCAAGCAATCGCCGGGGCGAACATCCACATTGGGATCATGGCTGGGAAGTTGAACGGCGTAATCCCTGCGGTCACACCCAAGGCTTGACGCATTGAGTACATATCTATACCCGGGCCCGCGCTATCGGTATATTCACCTTTCAGCAATTGTGGCGCTCCAATGCAATATTCAACGACTTCCAAACCCCGAATAACGTCACCTTTGGCGTCTGGGATGGTTTTGCCATGTTCGCGGCTTAAAGCCTCGGCCAATTTTTCCATGTCGCGGTTCAAAAGATCTACGAACTTCATCAACACGCGGGCGCGGCGCTGTGGATTTACAGAGGCCCAAGCGGGTTGGGCTGCGGCGGCAAATGCCACGGCTTGATCCATTTCGGCGCTATTAGCCAAAGGTACAGTGGCCTGAATTTCGCCGGTTGCTGGATTGTAGACATCGGCAAAACGGCCAGATGTGCCCTTCACATGGGCGCCATTGATATAGTGGGTGAGTTCTTGCATGGGAGTTCTCCTAAGGTTTAACTTTGTTTAATCTTGCATTTATGTAAATAAAAGCGGAAATAATCCAAAATCAAATTGCAAAAATGCAGGGGTATTATGGAAAACTGGGATGATCTGCGAATATTTCTGGCAGTGGCGCAGGCGGGGAGCCTTACAATTGCGGCGCAAGTGCTGAAAATTGACCCTGCCACGGTCAGTCGGCGTATTGCCCGATTGGAAATGGTTCATGCTACGCCGTTATTTTCCAAATCACCCAAGGGCTATGAGTTGACCGAAGCCGGGCACGGGTTGTTGGCCCATGTGGATGTGGCGCAATCATCCTTGAATGCGGGGCTTGGGACGCTGCGTGGTGACGGCGAAGGCTTAACTGGGCAAATTCGCATTGGTGCTCCGGATGGCTGCGCCAATTTTCTATTGCCGCAGGTATGCGGTCAAATCACCAAGGATTATCCAGAGTTAGACATTCAAATAGTAGCGCTGCCGCGGGTGTTCAACCTCACACGGCGCGAAGCGGATATGGCCATTGGGGTCAGTCAACCTACGGCGGGGCGCCTCATTGTGCAAAAAATTGCAGATTACCGGCTGCATCTGGCAGCCTCGGTAGCACTGTGGGATAAGTTCAAAGAGCCAAAAAGCATCAACGATCTTCGTGGCTTGCCGATGGTGGGCTATGTTCAGGACATGATTTTTGATAAAGAGTTGGATTATCTGGAGCCTTTGGATCTGCGCAGAGTGCAGTTGGCGTCAAATTCAATCTCGGTACAGATGAACCTACTGCGCCAAGGGGCAGGGGTGGGGATCGTGCATGATTTTGCATTGCCCTTTGCACCGGAGTTGCAGCGTATTTTGATGGATCAACTGTCCTTAACCCGCAGCTTCTTTTTAATTTGCTCTGCTGATGATAGGCACAACCGACGACTTAACCTCTTTGCAAAGGTGCTTTTGTCTGAAATCCGGGGCGAAATTTCGCGATTGGAAACTTTGGCCAATGGCTAAGGTTGGTTATTTTCAGATTAGCGCTGCCACGCGCTTGCAATTCTCGTGAAATATGGCTTGTTAGCAGGATCAAATCGGAGAACACTAGATGCGCACAGGTCTTTATCCCGGAACATTTGATCCTATTACCCTTGGTCACATTGATATCATTCGTCGCGGCTGCGCCTTGGTAGACCGCTTGGTGATCGGCGTTGCCATCAACCGCGATAAGGGGCCCTTGTTTGATCTGGATGAACGTGTGGCAATGATCAAAGCGGAAGCTCGGCGCCTGAATGCAGAAACCGGCACTGAGATTGTGGTGCATCCGTTCGAAAATCTGCTGATTGATTGTGCGCGCGATGTTGGGGCTGGCATCATTTTGCGCGGCCTGCGCGCTGTGGCTGATTTCGAATATGAATATCAGATGGTTGGCATGAACCGGCAATTGGATTCCAGCATTGAAACAGTGTTTTTAATGGCCGAAGCGCAACATCAGGCAATTGCCTCTAAGCTGGTAAAAGAAATTTGTCGCTTAGGAGGGGATGTGTCGAAATTTGTGACACCAGAGATTGAGGCGGCCCTGAAGGACCGCCTGCATACCTAGCGACTTAACTTTAGTGTTTGATCAATTTACCTATTGCAACGGCCGTATCGGCCATGCGGTTTGAGAAAGCCCATTCATTGTCATACCATGACAGAACCCGCACCATATCACCGCCCATGATCAAGGTTTGATCGGCGTGAAAGACTGAAGAATGCGGATCATGGTTGAAATCTGAAGACACCAGTGGCTCGTCAATTACATCCAAAACGCCTTTGAGTGGACCCTCAGCTGCTTGCCTCATCATCGCGGTGATCTCAGCGATATCCGTATGACGGCCCGCTTCAAAGGTCAGATCAACTGCAGAAACATTAGGCGTTGGCACGCGCATCGCCACCCCGTCCAACTTACCGTTCAACTCTGGCAGCACCAGACCCACAGCCTTGGCGGCGCCGGTTGTGGTGGGGATCATCGACAAAGCAGCAGCGCGCCCGCGGTAAAGATCGCTATGAGTGCGGTCCAAAGTCGGTTGATCGCCTGTGTAGCTGTGAATTGTGGTCATTAAGCCGCGCTTGATGCCGATGTTTTCATGCAAAACCTTGGCAATTGGGGCCAAACAGTTAGTGGTGCATGAGGCGTTTGAAACGATTAAATCATTGGTGGTCAATGTGTCGTGGTTTACACCGTAAACAATTGTTTTATCTGCATCCTTTCCAGGAGATGAGATCAACACCCGCGATGAGCCATTGTCGAGATAAGCCTGACAGGCGGCTTTTGAGGTGAAAATTCCGGTGCATTCCATCACTACATCAACATCAGCCCAAGGCAAATCGGCAGGATTGCGCATGGCGGTCACACGGATCGGACCTTTGCTTACATCAATGAAATCTTCGCTCACAGTCACAACCGCAGGAAAGCGTCCATGAACGGAATCATATTTCAACAAATGGGCGTTGTTTTTAACTGAGCCCAAATCATTAATTGCGATCACTTCAATATCTGTACGACCAGATTCGATGATTGCTCTGAGTACATTCCGCCCAATGCGGCCAAATCCATTGATTGCTACTTTTAATGTCATATAAGTATCCTGCCCCAATTGTTGATAGCGCTAACATCATAAGGACAACAGAAAGTCAACAGCCCAGACTATCTCCAAAAGACGATGTACTCGATAAAATCCACAAATTTTTGACCGATAAACACTAAAGCTATGCCGCCATTTAAGGAGATATCAGCTGTGACGGCCGCAATTAAGTTGATAGCGCAGTAAAGGGATAGGCCGCGGGGTCACTACATTTCCTACTTACGTGGGCTGTCCCATTTTAGCTGCTAAATCAGCCATACGCACGGAAAAGCCCCATTCATTATCATACCACGAAAGTACACGCACTGTTGTTCCGCCAATCACTTTGGTTTGTTCTGGGGCAAAAATTGATGATTGTGTTGTATGATTGAAATCTATGGACACTTTTGGAGCGGGATCATAGGCGAGGATGCCGGCCATAGGACCCGAGGCTGCAGCTTCGATGGCGGCATTGACCTTTTGTACGGTCACTGGACGCGAGGCCTCAAATGTCAGATCCACACAGGAAACATTTGGCGTGGGCACGCGAATGGCCGTACCGGCCAATTTTCCGGCCATTTCAGGCAGGACTTCGCCCAGAGCCTTAGCTGCACCGGTAGACGTAGGGATCAGAGCCATAGCGGCTGCACGGGCGCGGTAAAGATCGCTATGGCGGCGATCCAAGGTCGGTTGGTCGCCTGTGTAGCTATGAATGGTGGTCATGATCCCACGTTCAATGCCAATAGTGTCATTGAGGGCTTTGACCAGAGGTGCCAGGCAATTGGTGGTGCAAGAGCCATTAGAAATTATTGTGTCGCTGCGCCGTAGCATATGCTCGTTGGCGCCCAAAACGATGGTGCGGTCTACACTGGTGGCGGGTGCTGAGATCAGAACCTTTTTGGCTCCTTGGGCAAGGTGAACCTTTGCGGTCTCACCATCGTTAAAATTGCCTGTGCATTCCAAAACCACATCAACCCCGGACCAATCCAATTCGCTTGGATTGTAGGTTGAAAACATTTTGATCGGCCCGAGGCCAAGATCGAGTGTGCCGTCGCCAACGATAATCTCACCAGCAAAGCGGCCATGAACGCTGTCGTAGCGCATCAAATGGGCGCTGGTTTCTATTGGACCAGTTGCGTTGATCTTAACAACCTGCACATCCGTACGGCTACTTTCAACGATATGAGCTAAGATGCAGCGACCGATGCGGCCGAAACCATTGATACCAATTTTTACAACCACGATCATCACCCCTGAACAGATTCTATTGAGGACCTAACAAGGGTGGTGCGGTAAAGAAAGTTTAAAACTGTCGGATTTTTGGCTTGTTAGCGGAAACATTTCTGTTAGCGATAACTGCTTGCGATAACAGTTTGGCGTAAGGGTCGAAACTTAACGAAAAGGCTGCGACATTGTCGCAGCCTTTGGGTTTTTAGAGCAACGATTTCACTTTTTCGACGATAGCTTCAGCAGTGATTCCAAACTCTTTGTACAGGCGGTCCGCAGGGGCTGAGGCGCCAAAGCCTGTCATGCCGATAAAGCCTGCTTTGGCCTCGCGCCCACGCTCGCCCAAAAGCCATTGATCCCAGCCCATACGCACAGCCGCTTCCACAGCCACACGCACAGGGCCACCGGGCAAAATGCGCTTCCGGTACGCGTCATTTTGTTGTGCAAACAGCTCCATGCAGGGCATGGAAACAACCCGTGTGCCGATGCCTTGGGCTTCCAGTATCTCGTGGGCCTGCATGGCCAAGGATACTTCAGTGCCCGTAGCCATCAAAATGGCTTGGCGTTTGCCTGTGGCTTCTAACAAAACATATGCGCCGCGTGCGCTTAGGTTTGCTGACCTATACTCGGTACGCACCGCAGGCACGCCTTGACGTGACAGAGCCATCACAGTCGGGGTTCTGGGTTGGCTCAATGCCACTTCCCAAGATTCAGCTGTTTCGGTGACATCTGCAGGGCGGAACACTAAAGTATTTGGCGTCGCGCGGGAAATTGCCAGATGCTCGACCGGTTGGTGGGTTGGGCCATCTTCGCCAAGTCCGATGGAATCATGGGTCATGACATAAACCGTTGGAACGCCCATCAAAGCCGACAAACGCATCGCACCGCGGGCATAGTCGGTGAAACACATAAATGTGCCGCCGTATGGGCGAATGCCGCCGTGCAGCGCCATGCCATTCAGCGCTGCTGCCATGCCGTGCTCACGGATGCCAAAATAGATATAGCGGCCGGCCCGGTTATCTGGATCAAAAATGCCCATATCTTCAGTCTTTGTGTTGTTGGATCCGGTGAGATCGGCTGAGCCGCCCACGGTTTCGGTCATCACTGGGTTGACCACTTTCAATGTGTTCTCTGACGCTGAACGTGTGGCCATCTTTGGCAGGGTCTCCGCTGCATCTTTTTTCATAGCGCGGATAACGACACCGAGTTTTTTAGGGGCCTCCCCGGCAAATGCGCGGTTGAACTGAGCTTGGCGGGAGCCGGACAGTCCAGCAAAACGTGCGTCCCATTCGACGCGTTCGGAGGCACCGCGGGCGCCGATGGATTCCCATGCGGATTTCACATCAGCGGGTATTTCAAACGCGCCGTGTTTCCAACCGTAGGCTGATTTAGCATCGGCCAATTGTCCCACATCTGTCAAAGCGCCGTGGCCTTTGGACGTGTCTTGCGCCGCATGGCCCAAGGCGATGTGGGTTTTGCAGGCAATCATTGAGGGTTTTTTGGTCTTGCGCGCTGCACTTAGGGCTGCATCAATGGCTTCAGGATCATGGCCGTCAATGGCCTGCACATGCCAGCCTGAGGCTTTGAAACGTTGAACTTGATCTGTACGATCTGACAATTCGACTGTGCCGTCGATGGTGATATTGTTGTCATCCCAAAGCACTATCAAGTGGCCCAGCTCATGACGTCCAGCCAGACCAATTGCTTCTTGGCTGATCCCCTCCATCAGGCAGCCGTCGCCGGCTATGACATAGGTATTATGGTTCTGGATTTTCTTGCTATAGGTGGCGCGCAGAATTTCTTCCGCGATCGCAAATCCTACTGAGTTGGCAATGCCTTGGCCAAGTGGGCCAGTTGTGGTTTCAATGCCGGTGGCATGGCCATATTCTGGATGGCCCGCTGTTTTGGCGCCCCATTGGCGGAAGTTTTTGATCTCCTCGAGAGTCATATCCGCATAGCCGGTGAGGTGCAACAACGAATAGAGCAGCATGGAGCCGTGGCCTGCAGACAGGATAAACCGGTCACGATCAGGCCAATGCGGCGACGAGGCGTCAAATTTAAGATGCTTTTCGAACAGAACAGTGGCCACATCGGCCATGCCCATGGCCATGCCGGAGTGTCCCGAGTTGGCAGCAGCAACGGCGTCCAGCGTCAGAGCGCGAATGGCCGCGGCTTTTTTCCAGTGTTCAGGGTTCTTGGCGGCGAGAGCTTTGAGATTCACGGTTATAACCTTCTATTTGGCCTAAAGTTGATGCTTCCTATCAAGTGAAGAGGGAATATCAAGTAAACTAGTCCATTTCCTATAAATTGTTTAGCCACTGTGGTCTTGGACCTTAGCTGCAATTTCACATACGTTAACCATAACAATGTCCGATTCGAGACGTGCGCCTTTTGAGCGCGGCAGTGGGTGAAGGAAGAGCTATGAGTGATATTTCAGCTTTAGAACAACGGCTTGCGGCGGCTTTACGGCGCATTTCAACGGCTACAGAAGCCTTGCCTGACAATGCTGATAGGCGCACGGATGTGGCAGGGTCTGACACAAACCGAGGAAGTCTTGAAAATTCAGAAGCCATGACCGCACAGGCTGAGTTTGAGAAAATTCAGGCTGAACTGATCGAAACATGCAAAAAGCTGACTGCACAAGACCGGCAGCTCGTTGAGCTGACCCAAGCGCTAGAAGCGGCCCGCACGGCTCAATCTGAGCCGATGCCCACGCCAGAGGAGCGAAGTGATCATCTGGCTGAGGCGGTTAATGCTCTAGAACTTGAGCTATCGCAAGTGTCTCAATCCAACGCTCAGCTTCGGGCTTCGAACAAAAGTTTGCGCGACGTAAATGCGCAGGGTGTTGGGGATGCGGGGCTGATCAATGCGGGCCTACAGGCTGAAATTGACAGTTTGACCGCAGAGCGCGCGGCTGATGCCGCGCAAATGCAGCTATTGATAACCGCCCTTTCTGATGTGGGCTTAACGGATGCGGGTGAGGAGCTACAGGATGCCTGAAGTAACCATTAAAATCGGGGAACGTCCCTTTAAAGTTGCTTGCCCTGACGGCGAAGAAAGCCAGTTGGAAGCGGCGCGGGCTATATTGAATGCTGAAGCTCAGGTTTTGGTCGCCCATGCTGGCCGCATGCCAGAGGCGCAAATGTTGTTGATGTCTGGTCTGATGTTGGCAGATCGGGCCATTGCGCTCGAAGAAAAGGTAAAAGCGGTTGAGGCGGAAATCGAACTTATGCGCCAAATTTTAAAAGATACTCCACCTGAAATCAAAACTTTAACAAAAGAAGTTGAAGTGGCTGTTATCCCAGCTGAACTACTCGAAAGCCTTGCGGAGCTGTCAGCGCGTGCGGAATCTGCTGCGGATAATCTAGAAGAGAAAGCAGCCCAGCCCGTCGCATGACGGACCGGGACGTCGGAGTTTTCAGCGGCTTATTCGGCCGAATTGGCTTTGCGAATTTCTTCGGCGGCGTCTTTATTATAATGCACGCCATTTTCTGACAACATGCCGTCGAATTCACCATTGAGGGTCATATCACGGATGATGTCACAGCCGCCAATAAATTCACCTTTGACATAAAGCTGCGGAATGGTTGGCCAATCGGAATATTCCTTGATGCCCTGACGCACACCATCATCAGCCAGAACATTCACGTCCTTATATTCTACACCCATATAATTTAGGATGCCGGCAATTTGGCTCGAAAAACCACATTGTGGCATCGTGGCGGTGCCTTTCATGAACAGCACAACATCGTTTGATGTCACTGTTTCGCGGATTTGATCTTCAGCGCTCATCTTTTGTCCTTTTGTCTTTGGGCACAAATTACTGTGCGTATTTCTATGGTTCCTTTGGAACCCGAAAACTGTCCGAATGTCCACCTCCAGCAACGCCGGAAAACTAATCTGCTCAAATTTGTGATCTCCTTAACCGTGCAGGCTGCCGCGGCCTTGGTCTTTTTCATGCTGCATCGCCTAGATAGCACGGATTAACAATATAGCCAAAAATGCCTAAGAAATATAGGCAATGGGGCCCCATCTGAACATATTAGGCTGGTGTTTTTGTGGTCAGAGCCAAAGCATGCAGCTCGCCATGGGCTCCATCCATTTTGCCCTTAAGAGCTGCATAAACGGCGCGATGCTGTTGCACCCGGTTTTTACCAACAAAGCTGGCATCGGTTATTTCAGCGGCGTAGTGATTACCGTCGCCTGCCAGATCGGTGATCGTGATCAACGCATCCGTGAAGGTTTCGCGGATAAGACTCTCGATGTCGACTGCTGTCATGGCCATGGTTTGGCTCCTAATTACTTGACTAAAGAAGTAGAGCGCGCCGCGTATAATTTCAAGTCAATGCGGCGGCAAAGCTGCTGCGAAAAATCTTACTTAGGTATGCAAGCTCTGCCTGGGAGTTGCCAAAGCGCACTGTCATGCCACCAAATGACCCTACGCAGGCCACAGGAACCGCAGCATTGCCAGCAGCAGCCATAAGAGCCTCGGCTTGATCAAAGTTGCAGGCCACCAAATAGCGCGCCTGATCTTCACCAAACAACGTGGCCGTGTCATCGGTGTCTAAGCTCACACCGACACCCGCCTCTTCAGCCATCTCAAAAGCGGCCAGCGCCAATCCACCGTCTGACAGATCGGTACAGGCCGTGACCCATGCTGCATTTTCTAAAATGAATCTGCCGTGCTTTTTCTCAGCGTCAAGATTCACTGGTGGGGCGTCGCCCTCAACCCGGTTAAACACTTCAGCTAAAAGCGCTGATTGGCCCAAATGTCCAAGAGTTTCACCGATCAAAATCGCCATATGACCGTCACGGGCCACACCTAAAATTGCATCATCTGCATTAGCAATCAGACCAACCGCGCCGATTGTGGGGGTTGGTAGAATGCTGGAACCATCTGTTTCATTATACAAGGATACATTCCCCGAGACGATTGGCATGTCCAGGGCCGCAACAGCGGCGCCAATGCCTTTGATCGCCCCTACAAATTGCCCCATGATTTCAGATTTTTCTGGATTGCCAAAGTTTAAGTTGTCAGTCGTCGCTAAGGGCAGGGAGCCTACTGATATCAGATTGCGATAGGCTTCTGCCACGGCTTGCTTGCCGCCCTCAAAAGGATTGGCCGCCACATAGCGTGGTGTCACATCTGAGGTGAAGGCCAAAGCCTTTCGCGTTCCGTGTACCCGCACGATGCCGGACCCAAAGCCAGGCGTGCGCAGGCTGTCGGCCATGACTTGACTGTCGTATTGTTCATAAACCCAATGCTTTGCTGAATAATTAGGGCAAGAGATCAGCACCTTCAGCCCATCAATTGCATCAATTTGTGGTACATTGCCCAGAGTTTTGGCAGCCGGTGTTTCCACCCATGGGCGGTCATATTCTGGCGCTGTACCAGATAGGGCTTTTAGGGGTAGATCGGCTTTGATCTCACCGTTCAACACAATCAAGAAGCGGTCTTCGGCAATAGTTTCACCGACAATCGCGAAATCGAGGTCCCATTTGTCAAACACTGCCTTGGCCACATCCTCTAGTTCAGGGTTGAGCACCATCAACATGCGCTCTTGGGATTCGGACAGCATCATCTCATAGGCGGTCATATTCAGTTCACGAGTCGGAACTTTTTCCAGATCCAACCGCACGCCCAAATTGCCCTTATCACCCATCTCAACGGCAGAACAGGTGAGACCAGCAGCGCCCATGTCTTGAATGGAAACCACAGCGCCAGTGGCCATAAGCTCGAGCGTTGCCTCCATCAATCGTTTTTCGGTGAAAGGATCGCCAACCTGTACGGTGGGGCGCTTGTCTTCGATGGTGTCGTCAAACTCAGCACTGGCCATTGTGGCCCCGCCGACGCCATCACGGCCGGTTTTAGCACCTAGGTAAACCACCGGCATGCCAACACCAGAGGCGGCAGAGTAAAAGATCTTATCGGTATCGGCCAAGCCTGCGGCAAAAGCATTTACCAAACAGTTGCCATTGTAGGCCGGATCAAAGCGCACTTCGCCACCAATGGTAGGCACGCCAAAGCAATTGCCATAACCGCCAACGCCGGCCACAACGCCAGAGATCAACGATTTGGTTTTAGGGTGGTCCGGGCTGCCAAAGGACAAGGAGTTCATCGCCGCAATCGGGCGCGCACCCATGGTGAAAACATCGCGCAAGATACCGCCAACACCGGTCGCAGCCCCTTGATAGGGCTCAATATAGCTTGGGTGGTTGTGGCTTTCCATTTTGAAAATCACAGCCTGACCGTCGCCAATATCCACAACACCAGCATTTTCACCGGGCCCGCAAATCACTTGTGGTCCTTCGGTGGGCAGAGTGCGTAACCATTTTTTGGAAGATTTGTACGAACAATGCTCGTTCCACATGGCCGAGAAGATACCCATCTCTGTGAAAGACGGCGCACGGCCAATAATTTCGAGGATACGCGCATATTCTTCGGGGCTCAGTCCATGTGCGGCGATAAGGTCGGGCGTAATCACTGGATCTTGCAAGTTGTCATCCCTCAAGGTGCAAAGTTGCCCTCTGATACGAAATATATGGGGCGGAGGAAAGGTTGTAATGGCTTTTAAATGCCGTAATTGGCCGAAAGCTGTGGGAAGTTTTTGGAAATCTGACCGTTAGACAAAAAAATGCCGGGCACGAGTCCCAGCGTAAGTCCAACAGGGAGATATGGAAAGCTACATGTCTGCTACACACTGTATGGAATTTGCGTGAGAGGGCCTAGTCGTTCGCACAAGGTATGCTAGTGCATTGCCGCTATGCATTTATTGCATAGCTTAAGTCACTTCACCTTGCCCACGTTCAGCCCTGCGGTGAGCCGTGATCTCATCTTGGACAAAATCGCGGAAAGCTGCAATTCGGCGCGAATGGCGGAGCTCTTCGGGGTAGGCCAAAAACACCGGAACTTCAGCATTCTCCAGCTCTGGCAGCACCCGGACCAAATCGGGAAAGACATCGGTCACGTAATCTGGCAAAACACCGATGCCCAAGTCGTTGATCACACCTTGCAACACGCCATAATAATTGTTCACCGTCAGCGTGGATTGCGGCTGATAACCTATCAATTTCTGCACCAAAGTGGCGCTAACTGCCACTTGCGGCGCATTTGGGTTTTGGCAAATCAAACGGTGCTTGGACACATCATTGAGGGTTTCAGGATAGCCGCGCGTGTCTAAATATTCAGCGCTGGCATAGAGCCGCATTTGCACCGACATTAAACGTTTGCGGATCAGATCTGCCTGGCTGGGTTCTTTCATACGAATGGCGACATCGGCCTCACGCATCGGCAGGTCAAGAACCCGCTCCTCCAACATCAGCTCGACATTGAGATCGGGGTATTTTTCGTAAAGCTGTGGCAGGCGTGGCGTGAGCCAGAGCGTGCCGAAGCCCGTTGTTGTGGTGACACGCAGTTCACCAAACACTTCATCCTCACTGTCGCGAATCCGTGCAGAGGCAGCATCAAGCCGTTTGGTCATGGCGCGAGTGGCGTCAAACAGCAATTCGCCTTGCTCGGTAAGAATTAATCCGCGGGCGTGTCGATGAAATAGGATGGCGTTTAAAGATTCTTCCAAGGCTCGCACCTGACGCGAGACGGCGGATTGTGACAAATGCAGCGTATCGCCAGCATGGGTAAATGACCCAGCATCTGCCACTGCATGGAAAATCCTTAATTTATCCCAATCCATATTCATCACCTCGAATAACTCTACGGTGGTGTGATAGCATGGGCTTTGATAGCGGGTCACGGAGTTTTTCGTTGATAGGTCATAGTTTTTGACCTAAAATAACTTTCAAGCACATATCCGGAGCAGTTTGACCATGCAGCATGATGTTTCTTTATCTGATAAATACGACTTGAGTAAAAAACAGGTCTTGTTGAGTGGAACACAGGCTCTGGTGCGCATGATGTTGATGCAAGCTGCGCGGGACAAAGCGGCGGGCCTCAATACGGCGGGATATGTGACAGGATATCGTGGCTCACCACTGGGAGCGGTTGATTTTCAAATGACTCGGGCCAAGCCGGAGCTGGAGCAAGCGCAAATCACCTTTCAAGAAGGCCTGAACGAAGATCTTGCCGCGACAGCGCTTTGGGGCAGCCAGCAAGCCGAACTGCGTGGTGAGGGCAAGCATCAAGGCGTTTTTGGCCTTTGGTATGGCAAGGGGCCGGGTGTCGATCGGTCTGGCGATGTGTTTCGCCATGCCAATATGGCAGGCACGTCACCCCTTGGTGGCGTTGTGGTAGCCCTAGGCGATGACCACACTGGAGAAAGCTCAACCACATTGCACCAATCCGAATGGACGATGATCGACAGCTTTATGCCGGTCTTATCTCCTGCAGGCGTGCAAGAGGTGATTGATTACGGTCTGTTTGGTTTTGCCTTGTCGCGGTTCGCAGGGGTTTGGACTGGGCTGAAGTGTATCAAAGATACGGTCGAAGTGACCTCGGTTATAAACGGTGATCCAGATCGGTTACAATTTATAACTCCAGAGTTTGACATGCCCGAAGGTGGGCTTAACATCCGTCTGATCGACACGCCGCAAGAGCAAGAAGCACGGATCATCGATTACAAGCGCCATGCAGCACAGGCCTTTGCGCGGGCCAATAAGATGGACAAACGCGTGTTGGGGCAAGCCGGTGCCAAGATCGGTTTTGTGGCGGCCGGCAAAAACTGGTTGGATTTGGCCCACGCGATGCAGGTGCTGGGTATGGACCAAGAGGCCGCTATTGCCCATGGGGTGACCACCTATAAGGTCGCAATGACTTGGCCGCTGGACGTAGACACATTCGCAGAATGGGCTGAAGGTTTGGACACAATCGTTGTGGTGGAAGAAAAGCGCAAGTTAATCGAAGTGCAGATCAAAGAGTCCCTTTTCAATGATCGTCGAGGACGGCAGGTTTTGGGAGCCACAGATGCGGCGGGCCAGATCCTCTTTCCGGACAGCTATGCGCTGGATCCGATGGTGATTGCAGGCAAAATTGGGAAAATATTGGTGGCTGAAGGCTGCGGGTCAGAGCGGCTGACAGGTGCACTCCAGCGGATTGACGAGGCCACACACGCTGACAATGCCCCTACTTTAGCCAGCCGTTTGCCCTATTTCTGCTCAGGCTGCCCGCACAACAGCTCAACCAAAATTCCAGAAGGTAGCCGCGCTTATTCGGGCATTGGCTGCCATTATATGGTGCAATGGATGGACCGCGACACATTGGGCTTCACCCAAATGGGCGGAGAGGGGGCCAATTGGATTGGAGAGTCGCTGTTTTCCACCCGAAAACACGTGTTTCAAAATATTGGCGACGGGACCTATAACCATTCCGGCATCCAAGCCATTCGTGCCGCCGTGGCCTCTGGCACGACCATGACCTATAAAATATTGTTCAACGACGCCGTGGCGATGACCGGAGGGCAAACCAATGACGGCGGGCTGAATGCAGCACGTATCGTGCAGGAGATGCGTGGCATCGGCGTGCAGCATCTCGCCGTAGTCTATGATGAAAAAGAAGATGTCAGCGCCGCACAGTTTCCCAACGGCACCGCATTGCATCCGCGCGAGCAGCTGATCAGCGTGCAAGAGAACTTCCGCAATTTGCAGGGCATCTCTGTTATCGTTTATGTGCAAACCTGCGCGGCTGAAAAGCGCCGCCGCCGCAAACGCGGCGCCTTTCCGGACCCGTCCGAGCGGTTGTTTATCAACCCCTCTGTCTGCGAAGGCTGTGGGGATTGCGGTGTGCAATCCAATTGCGTGTCTTTGTTGCCATTGGAAACCCCACTGGGGCGCAAACGCCAGATTGATCAATCCAGCTGCAATAAGGATTCCAGCTGCATAAATGGGTTCTGCCCGTCCTTTGCCACAGTGAAAGGCGGCCAATTGCGCCGGCCTGTGGCCCAAGACATCACCATTCCTGATTTGCCAAATCCAAAGTTGCCTGCCATCACCGGCACCCATAATGTGGTCATCACCGGGGTGGGGGGCACAGGTGTTGTGACCATTGGTGCATTGCTTGCGATGGCTGCGCATTTGGACGGTAAGGCCGCTGGGGTCATGGAAATGGCCGGACTGGCACAAAAGGGCGGTGCGGTGCATATCCATTGCCGGATTGGCAAAATTCCAGAGGATATTTCTGCGATCCGCGTGGCTTTGGGTGAATGCCATACGCTTATTGGCGGTGATCTGGTTGTCTCAGCGCAGGGTAGTACTTTGGGTTTGATGGGCCCAGTGGGCGCCGCTGTTGTCAACAATCATGAAATCATTACGGGCGATTTCACCCGCGACACTGGATTTCGTATTCCCGGTGCTGATCTTGAATTGGCGATTGCGGCACGTCTGAACACCCGTGTGGCTTTGATGAATGCCACGAAGCTGGCTGAAAACGCTTTGGGTGACACGGTCTATGCCAATATAATCTTGTTGGGGGCTGCTTTTCAGCAAGGTTTGCTGCCGTTGTCTGAGGCCGCCTTGTTGGAGGCGATTGCGCTCAATGGAGCAAAGGTTGCACAAAATGAACTGGCCTTTGCGCTTGGACGGTGGAGCATGGTCGACCCTGAGATAGCCACCCAGTTTCAAACGCAGAAACCCGTGGAGCTGGACGGTGAGAACGCGAGATTGGCCAATCTCACGGCCTATGGTTCCGGGCGTTCAGAGCGCTACCAACAGATGAGTGTGCAGCTGGCTGATGCGCCTTTGGCAGCGCAGGTTTTGCAATCTTACCACAAGGTTCTGACCTATAAGGATGAATATGAAGTGGCCCGCTTGCTGGGTGAGACCAAAGAGCGGGTGGCAGAGCGGTTTGAGGGAGATTTTGAGATTTACTATCATCTTGCGCCACCTTTGCTGTCGCGGATGAGTCCAGATGGACGGCCGCAAAAACGTCAATTTGGCGCATGGTTTGAATTGGCCATCCGGGGCTTGGCACGTCTCAAGTTTTTGCGTGAAACACCGCTTGATATCTTCGGCTATACGGCTGAGCGGCGTATGGAGCGGCATTTGATTCCAGATTTTGAGTCTTTGGTGGCGCGGATGCAGCGCGACTATGTGCCAGAACATCACGATATTTGGCTCGAGCTCATGTGCTTACCACAACATATTTTGGGCTTTGGGCCGGTGAAGCTGGCCAACGCACAGGCCATGGCGAAGCGGCGGGCTGAACTGTTGGCGGCAATCGATCAAGGGCACCAGTCCGCGCAAGCGGCCGCTTAAGAGCTCAATTCTTGGCTGGGCTGTGGTCAAGGGTCACCGGCTTGGTTAAAAGACGGTGAAGCTGCGGCGGTGAAGATGAAAGTTACGGGCTATGGCGATAGGTATTTTTGACAGCGGTCTGGGTGGGATGACCGTGTTTGATGCGGTGCAACAGCATATGCCGGATCTGGACATCATCTACCTTGGAGACCATAAACATGCACCTTACGGTGTGCGTGACGCAGATGATATTTATCGCTGCACCACCCAAGCGGTGCAAATTTTATTTGATCAAGGCTGTGATCTGGTGATTTTGGCTTGCAATACCGCCTCGGCTGCGGCGCTGCGCCGGATGCAAGAGCATTGGCTGCCTTCTGATAAACGCGTGTTGGGAGTTTTCGTCCCGATGATAGAAGCGCTGACGGAGCGGCAATGGGGCGACAATTCTCCGCCCACACAGGTGGCCGTTCAGCATGTGGCGCTGTTTGCGACGCCCGCAACCGTTTCAAGCCGCGCATTTCAACGTGAATTGGCATTTAGGGCCATTGGCGTAGATGTTGAAGCGCAGGCCTGTGGCGGCGTGGTGGACGCCATTGAGGACGGAGATTTCATTCTGGCCGATGCTTTGGTGCAAAGCCATGTGGATGCGTTGCACCGCAAGATGCCGCATCCTCAGGCCGCTATTTTGGGCTGTACCCATTATCCTTTGATGCATGATGCGTTTCAAAAAGCGCTTGGTCCAAGGGTCAAAATATTTTCCCAAGCGAACTTGGTGGCAGAAAGTTTGCAAGATTACCTGCAGCGCCATCCAGACAAGCGCGGTACGCAGGTCAAAGGCAAATTGTTGACCACCGGCGATCCGGTGAAAGTGTCACAAAGGGCCACGCAGTTTCTCAAACGGCCTTTAACATTTGAATCTGCGTAACGCTGTTACCAAAGAGCAGTTGAAATCTACGCGTATTTGTCGCATATCCGTAGGTAATAGAGGATCTCGCAGTGGCACATAAAGTTATTATTCTTGGCGCAAGCGGTTATACAGGCGCGGAATTAGTGCGTCTGATTGCGTCGCATCCAGATATGGAGATTGCAGCCCTGTCTGCGGATAGCAAAGCCGGGCTCGAGATGGCGGGCGTTTTCCCACATCTGCGCCATATATCTTTGCCACGTTTGAAAAAAATCTCAGATATTGATATGGCTCAAGCCGATTTGGTATTTTGCGCCTTGCCGCATGCCACGTCACAAGCTGTGATCCGAACCCTGCCAGCGCATGTAAAAGTGGTGGATCTGTCAGCTGATTTCCGGATCAACGATCCCGAAGTCTATAGCAAATGGTATGGCAAACCCCACGATGCGCCAAATCTGCAAAAAACCGCAGTTTATGGCCTGACAGAATTTTACCGTGATGACATCGCCAAAGCACGGCTGGTGGCGGGCACGGGCTGCAATGCGGCCACGGGCCAATTCGCGTTGCGTCCTTTGATTTCTGCGGGTGTCATTGACCTAGACCAGATCATTATCGATCTGAAAACGGGCGTCTCTGGTGCAGGGCGCTCGGCCAAAGAAAACCTGCTGCATGCGGAATTGTCCGAAGGATTTCATGCCTATGCGGTTGGGGGGCAGCACCGGCATCTGGCTGAGTTTGACCAAGAATTTTCTAAGCTCGCCGGCCGTGCCGTGACTGTACAATTTACACCGCATCTTTTGCCAGCCAATCGTGGCATCTTGGCGACTGTCTATGTGCAGGGTGATGCGGAGGCCATCTATTCAACTCTGCAATCTGCTTATGAAAACGAACCCTTTTTGCAGGTTTTACCGATGGGTGAGCATCCCAGCACGCGCCACATCCGAGGTTCAAACTTTTGCCACATCGGCGTTGTCGCTGATCGGGTTTATGGGCGTGTGGTTGTGATTGCCGCGTTGGACAACCTTACCAAAGGCTCATCTGGACAGGCCTTGCAAAACGCCAATTTGATGTTGGGCTGTGCTGAGACTGCGGGCTTGATGATGGCTCCGGTGTTTCCATAATGCGGGGCCTCAAAAAACAACGACGCATCCAAGTCATTGCATTGGCTTTGGTCTGTTTGACCGGCGCCACGGCCCTTATCGGATTTGCGCTGCGTGATGGAATCAATCTGTTTCGCTCGCCGACTCAGGTGGCAGAGCTTGCGCCCTTGCCCGGTGAGATCTTTCGCCTCGGCGGTTTGGTGGCGGATGACAGCATTAGCGCTGGAGAAGGGGTTCAATTTTTCTTCAACATCACTGATGGTGCTAATACAGTCGCTGTGAAATATGTCGGCACCGACCTGCCACCGGATTTGTTTGAAGAAGGCCAAGGTACGATTGCAACTGGCACCTTTAAAGATGGTCTGTTTGAAGCCACTGAAATTTTGGCAAAACATGATGAATCCTACATGCCCAAAGAGGTCATTGATGCCCTGAAAGAGCAGGGCGTTTATCAAGAGCCAAAGGGCTCTTAGTCCCGCCACGCTCTTGGGGCCCTTCACAGGGCTGGCGGTTGTGACCATTTGCGCGTTAAAAATAGGCAGATGTTTCTTGCCAAGCGCCGCTGGGACAGTATACCCGGGGCATGCTTAATGAACTCGCACATTTCAGTCTGAACATTGCACTTGGTTTTGCTGTGTTTGGGACTATCGTTCCGCTTGCTGGGTCCACATTGCGCCGCAGTAGCTGGATGCAACTGGCGCCGATATTTTCGACGCTACAATTTATTTTGGTCGCTTTTGCCTTTGGCGCGCTTACCGTGGCCTTTGTGAGCTCAGATTTCTCGCTTCGAGTTGTGGTGTTGAACTCGCATACACTCAAGCCAATGCTGTATAAAATCGCGGGTGTTTGGGGCAATCACGAGGGTTCCTTGCTGCTTTGGGTGTTGATCCTAACGCTGTTCGCCGCTTGTGCTGCGGTCTTTGGCAGGACTTTGCCGCAAAGTCTTTTGGCACGGGTTTTGGGCGTTCAAAGTTCGATCACTGCGGCCTTTTTGGCATTCGTTTTGTTTACCTCCAACCCGTTCACGCGCGTCGAATTTCCGCCGTTTAACGGGCAGGGGCTCAATCCGCTTTTGCAAGATCCCGGACTGGCCTTTCACCCACCGTTTTTATATCTTGGGTATGTCGGGCTTTCGATCACATTTTCTTTTGCCATTGCCGCCCTTTTGGAGGGTAAAGTGGACGCCGCTTGGGGTCGCTGGGTGCGCCCATGGACATTGGCGGCTTGGATTTTCCTGACCATCGGCATTGGTCTGGGCAGTTGGTGGGCCTATTATGAGCTGGGCTGGGGTGGATTTTGGTTCTGGGATCCGGTTGAGAACGCCAGCTTTATGCCATGGCTGATTTCAGCAGCTTTGCTGCATTCGGCCATCGTGGTTGAAAAACGGGATGCCTTGAAGGCCTGGACCATCCTATTGGCCATTTTGGCCTTTGGCTTTTCCTTGATTGGCACATTTATCGTGCGCTCAGGCGTGCTGACATCAGTGCATGCTTTTGCCAATGACCCTGAGCGTGGCGTGTTTATTTTAATGATCTTAGGTGTGTTTTTTGGCGGGGCCTTGTTGCTGTTCGCTCTGCGCGCCAATGCGATGGACAGCAAAGGCGTGTTTGCAACTGTGAGCCGTGAGAGCGCATTGATCGCCAATAATCTGTTGTTGGCCATCAGTTGCTTTGTGGTTTTTGTCGGCACGGTTTGGCCCTTGGTGGCGGAGCTTTTGATGGATCGTAAGCTCTCTGTTGGCCCGCCCTTTTTCAACGTCGCCTTCACGCCGTTTATGGTGGCCTTAGCTGTGATCTTGCCCATTGGTTCAACCTTGCCTTGGAAAAGGGCCAAGCGGGCGCATCTGTCTCGGCTTTGGCCTGTTGCGGTGTTCTGTTTGGCCTGTGTGGGCCTGACATGGGCTATGCAAACTGGGCGTTCACTTATAGGCCCGGTTGGTCTGGGGCTTGGGGTTTGGCTGGTCATGGGCGTATTGATCGAGCTGTACCAACGCACTGGGCGTGGCACAGGCAAATGGAGTCGTTTGCTTAGCTTGCCTTTGGCGGATTGGGGTAAGGCGACGGCGCATGCTGGGCTTGGCATTACCATCTTTGGTGTGGCCGGAATTACAGCTTGGCAGGTTGAAGATATTCGAGTGATGGCAATTGGTGATAGTGCTGAAATCGCTGAATTCACTGTAACACTTGATAACGTCGAGGACCTTCGTGGCCCCAATTATCTGACCACCATGGCGGATATAAAACTGGCCCGCGATGGTAAGTTTATCGCCAATCTGTACCCAGAGCGTCGCTATTACCCAGTGGCTGAAATGCCAACCACAGAAGCCGGGATCGACAGTGGCCTATGGCGGGATGTTTATGTGGTGGTGGGAGATGCGCAGCCTCAGGGCGGCTACGCGGTGCGTACATTCATCAAACCCTTGGCCAATTGGATCTGGACTGGGGCGATTATAATGGCGATGGGTGGTCTTCTGAGCCTGTTTGATCGGCGCTACCGTGTTGGATCCGTGGCCGCACGGCGTGATCCGGTGGAGGGTGAGGCATGAAACAGGCATTATTGGTTATGCTACTGCTGGTTTGGGCTGGTATTGCGCAGGCAGTGGAGCCGGGTGAGGTTTTGTCAGATCCAGTGCTTGAGGACAGGGCCCGCTCAATTTCCCAAGGTCTTCGGTGTTTGCAGTGCCGCAATGAAAGTATTGACGAGTCTAACGCGGGTATTGCCAAGGATCTCAGGCTATTGGTGCGTGCGCGGCTTGTGGAGGGTGACAGTGACACTGAGGTGATGGATTACATTGTCGCGCGTTACGGTGAGTACGTTCTGCTGCGGCCTAATGGTCTCGGAATTAATCTGGTGCTTTGGTTGGCGGGACCCGCGCTGTTTCTGACCACTCTTGCAGGGCTTCTTGCGGTGCAACGCCGTTCGAAACTTAATGCATTGACTCAGGGTTTGAGCGAAGAAGAAGAGAAAGAGATTGAAAAGCTCTTATCGTCCTGACGTCAAGTTTTCATTTATCTGCCTGATGAAATCTGGCATGGTTTCACCACAAACAAGAGGTTGCCATGATTTACGAAACAATTGCCTGTGCGATTAATGATGGCGTCGCAGTGGTGACCCTCAATCGCCCGGATGTGATGAACGCTTTGAACTCTCAGATGCGCGCCGAACTCACCCATGCAGTGCGCGAAAGTGGCAAAACCGCGCGCGTTGTGGTGTTGACCGGAGCAGGGAGGGCGTTTTGCTCGGGCCAAGATTTGGGAGCGGGAGCCAATCCCGCTGATATCGACCTCGAACGTACCCTGAAAGATGAATATATGCCAATGCTGGAGGCGATTACCACTTGCCCAGTTCCAACAATCGCGGCTGTGAACGGTCCTGCGGCAGGGGCTGGCGCTAATCTGGCACTTGCCACTGATGTGGTTATCGGCGCTGAGTCTGCCTACTTCCTTCAGGCCTTTACCCGCATTGGCCTGATCCCAGACGCTGGGGGCACTTATGTTTTGCCACGGCAAATGGGGCTGGCCAAATCCATGGGGGTTGCACTGTTTGCTGATAAGATTTTTGCCCGAGAGGCCAGTGCGATGGGAATGATCTGGGAGTTTGTGGCTGATGAAAAATTTTCCAGCCATTGGCAAGCCCGGGCCGCGCATTTGGCTGAGGGTCCAACTCTGACTTACGGCTGTATCAAAACCGCCATTCGCAGTAGCTTTGCAAATTCTGAGGCAGAACAGTTGAATTTAGAGGCTCGTTTGCAAGGGGATTGTGGCCGCACGCGTGATTTCAAAGAGGGTGTGACGGCATTTCTGGATAAACGCAGGCCCAAATTCGAAGGCCGTTAAACGCGGTTCATTTCGAGCACAGATATAAAAAAGCACCGTTTAACCGGGGCTTTTTTATTTTAGCGATTTTCAATATCCACATAGTCTCGGGCGACTTCACCGCAATACAATTGTCGTGGCCGGCCAATTTTCATAGCAGGATCTGAGATCATCTCTTTCCACTGAGAGATCCAGCCCACTGTGCGTGACAGGGCAAAAATAGGAGTAAACATCGATGTTGGGAAGCCCATGGCCTCTAAGATGATGCCAGAATAGAAATCCACATTCGGGAACAATTTTTTCTCTGCAAAATACGGATCCGCTAAGGCCGCAGCCTCAAGCTCTTTGGCTACTTGCAATATTGGATTGTTCTCAACACCCAATAATTCCAGAACCTCATCGGCGGATTCCTTCAACACTTTGGCACGTGGATCGATATTTTTATAAACCCGATGGCCAAAGCCCATCAAACGGAAGGAATCGTTTTTATCTTTGGCGCGGGCAATAAATTCTGGTATCCGATCAACCGTGCCAATCTCATTCAACATTTCCAGGCAAGCTTGGTTTGCGCCCCCATGTGCCGGACCCCAAAGGCATGCAATGCCAGCTGCGATACAGGCGAAGGGGTTGGCGCCGGAAGATGAGGCCAGACGCACCGTAGAGGTGGAGGCATTCTGCTCGTGGTCCGCATGTAGAGTGAAAATCCGATCCATGGCACGGGCCAAGATTGGGTTCACTTCATAATCTTCTGCAGGCACGGCAAAGCACATGCGCAGGAAGTTTGACGCATAGTCGATATCGTTGCGCGGATATACGAAGGGCTGTCCAACCGTATATTTGAACGCCATCGCTGCAATCGTTGGCATTTTAGCGATCAAACGGATTGAGGCTACTTCGCGTTGATGCGGGTCGTTGATGTCGGTTGAATCGTGATAGAATGCTGACATTGCACCCACAACACCCGTCATAATTGCCATGGGATGCGCGTCGCGACGAAATCCGCGGAACAGATGCACCATTTGCTCATGCAGCATTGTGTGGTTAGTCACCAGGCTTTCGAAGGTTTCCAACTCGCCAGCTTCAGGCAAATGGCCGTAAAGCAGCAGGAAACACACTTCCAAATAATGGCTTTTGGAGGCCAGTTGATCAATCGGATAGCCACGGTGCAACAATTCACCCAAGTCACCATCGATAAACGTGATGGTCGAATCACAGGCCGCCGTTGAAGTGAAGCCTGGATCATAGGTGAAAACATTGGCTTGGGCATAAAGCTTTTGGATATCAATTACATCCGGCCCGGCTGTGGGCGATATAACTGGCAATTCGTAGGTTTTTCCGTCCAGCGTGAGGCTGGCCGTTTTCTGTAGTTTGTCGGTCATTACATTCTCATCTTCCCAGTAGAGTCTTGCCACAAAGGACCTTCTCAACTTATATCGTTTAGCCGTGCAATCGTTTCATTGCGGCCCAAAACTAGCATCATGTCAAATACACTCGGAGAGGCCATACGCCCCGAAAGAGCGGCCCGCAAAGGTCCCGCCAAATTGCCCATTTTTGTCTCATGGGCCTGTGCTATATGGCCTACCAAAGTTTCTAATGCTTCTCGTTCCCAAATAACATTTTGCAACTGCGGCGTCAATTCATTCAGTATACCAATGGATACTAAACCCAAGGATAGTTTTGCTTCTTTCTCTAAATTCAAAGGTCTATCATCAAACATAAAAGATGATTTTTCAAACAGTTCACCCATTGTTTTGGCCCGTACTTTAACGCAATAAGCCCCAGTCAAAAAAGTGGCTTTTTGCACATCACTGAGCGCGGGTTCTCCGATGATAGCAAGATAACCCTCCAATTCATGCAGCAGTGTAGCATTTTCGGTATGTGCAATATGTTGACCAGAGATATTTGCCAATTTTTTGAAATCAAACCGCGATGGTGATTTGCCTATATACTCGAGATTAAACCAAGACTGTGCCTGTACGTCTGTGAAAAACTCGTCGTCGCCGTGGCTCCAGCCCAAGCGGGTCAAATAATTGCGCATGCCAGCGGCGGAATAGCCAATCGCTTGGTATTCTTCCACGCCTGTAGCCCCATGGCGCTTTGACATTTTCTTGCCATCAGGACCGTGGATCAGCGGAATATGGGCATAGACCGGCAGATCCCAGCCCATGGCCAAATAGATTTGAATTTGCCGCGCGGCATTGTTAAGATGGTCATCGCCGCGAATAACATGGGTGACACCCATGTCGTGATCATCCACCACGACAGCCAACATATAGACGGGGCTGCCATCCGAGCGCAGCAAAACCATATCATCTAGCTGGTCATTGCGAATTGTCACATCGCCTTGCACTTGGTCTTTGATCACAGTTTGCCCATCGCGGGGGGCTTTTAAGCGCACCACATAAGGTACATCCGGATGGTCAGTCTCTGTCACATCGCGCCACGGCGAGCGAAACAGGGTTGAGCGCTTTTCAGCATGGGCCGCGTCACGAAAAGTTGCAATTTCATCTTGGGTCGCAAAACATTTATAGGCATGACCCGCGACAATCATGGCATAGGCCACTTCGGCATGGCGATTTGCATTGGCCGCTTGGCTGACTGGCGCACCATCAAAATCCAACCCCAGCCATTCCATGCCGCGATAAATTGCTTGGGTGGAGGATTCTGTTGAGCGTTTTTTGTCGGTATCTTCCACCCGCAGCAAAAACTGGCCGCCATGACGCCGGGCAAACAGCCAGTTGAACAAGGCTGTCCGGGCTGATCCGATGTGCAATGTGCCGGTCGGTGACGGGGCAAAGCGTGTAACCACTGAAGAAACGGGCATGATATTAATTTCTCGCTAACTATAGAAGCATTCTGTGTGCTTCCTACGGCGCATCCGCAGAGAGGACAAGTGCAGCATTAGTCTCTGATTTCGGTTTGAATTGAGCGCGTGCTGTAGGTGCAGATACCGCAGCTAATCTTATGGACACCAGTTATTTTAGGTTGCGGCATTGCTACGTTCTTTGCGAGGGTTTGTGAGCCTGCGGCCTTTGAGGGCCTTGGGCTTTTAACGCTTGTGCTAACCTGTTTTGTCGAGGGAGTGCTGTGGCATAGTAGTTTGGCACGCTTGCTGTTCCTCGCGGCTACATTTTGTTCGGGTTTTGGCTAGGTGATGGTGCGGTCGCATATGGTTGCGTGGCCGATGATTGACGGTTGTATTTGCAGCGGCGGGCGGTCAGGATTTTCAGCACTCAGCCGATTGGAAAATGATGCATCCACCAGGTCACACGCCGAGGCCTTTTACGCTATCACCAATTTGGTCTTGATGGTGCCAAAGTAGGACGTGATTGGGCCTATGTGGCCATCAGGCAATATCATTGCGCAAGATTGGTTGGACAACCTACTCTGTGGCGCAATCAATCTGAGATCTATGTAGCCAATGCGGGATTTGGCGAGGCTGTTTGACGAGACTGACTTTGTGGGATGGGCCACCACCCGCGCCACTACTGGGCGCAGGCTATGGAATGATGCAGGGATACGATACGCGGCGACGGCAATTAATAGGTGCGGATCAACCCAACCAATTTTCCTTGAACCTTCACCTGATCATCGCGAAACACGCGCGTTTCATAAGCGGGGTTGGCGGCTTCAAGTGCGATTGCACTGCCATTGCGGCGGAAACGTTTCAACGTGGCTTCGTGATCATCGACTAAGGCCACCACTATATCGCCGGTTTGGGCGGTGGTAGTCTCACGGATAACCACCACATCACCATCGTTAATACCGGCTTCGATCATCGAATCGCCTTTAACCTCCAACGCATAATGTTCACCGCTGTTGGACACCATTTCACGGGGCACCGCGATGTTTCGGGAATAATCTTCTATGGCTGAGATTGGAACACCAGCGGCAATACGGCCCATCATTGGGAGGGATCTTATTTCACTCTCGTCAAGATCTATAGCCCCCTGCGGCCGACCTGGACGAGAGCCTTTGATCACTCTGGGTTTAAATCCGCGTGCGGGCGATGACATTGGCTCCGGCATCCGAATGATCTCAATGGCACGGGCCCTGTGAGCCAACCTGCGAATGAAGCCGCGTTCTTCCAGGGCTGTGATTAATCGGTGGATGCCCGATTTAGACCGCAGGTCCAGGGCTTCCTTCATCTCATCAAAAGAGGGGGACACCCCATCGACTTGGGTCCGGGCATGAATGAACTCTAACAGTTGCAATTGCTTTTTGGTCAGCATGTCTTGCTCCTTTTCGCACGATGGCGTCACAAATGTTGTGCGTATGTTCTACTCACGTTCTCCTTTTGTGTCAACCATGCTCTGGAGTCCCAATGGAATATACTCCATCAGCGTGCCTTTAGGCTGTGCCGGTGCGCTCGTTTTGTGCACCACCAGCACATTGGCCGCGTTTAATACCGTCAGCAGTGCGCTGTCTTGGCGGCGTTCCACATGCAATTCACCAGCCACAAGATTACCACGCATGTAATGTTCGCGTGGGCCGTTAGCTTGCAAATCATCGGCCAAAGGCGCGGTTAGGCGCTGACGGCCCCCAATTGGCAGTCCCAACATTTTATGGACCAACGGCACAACGAACACTTCGCCGCAGACCATAGCCGACACTGGATTTCCGGGCAGCCCTATCATGGGTGTCTTAGACATATGCCCTGCCATAAGTGGCTTTCCGGGCCGCATTGCTACCTTGTAAAAAGATTGCTGCATGCCAAAATTGGCGGCCGCTTGGGCGACCAAATCATGGTCCCCAACCGAAGCCCCGCCAATTGTGATGATGAGATCAGCCCCCGTGGTGAGGGCAAAGACCTCCGCCAAGGATTGCAACCGGTCACGGGCGATGGGTAAAATACGGGTCTCAGCACCAACTTGTTGCAACATGGCGGCCAGCCCGTAGGTGTTCGAGGCAATAATTTGATCGTTTCGCGGGCTTTCGCCAGGCTGTACCAATTCATCTCCGGTGGCGATAATTGCCACCTGTGGTTTGCGTGAAACCATCGGCTGGGCTACGTTCATTGAGGCCATCAGGGCAATGTCTTGTGGGGTGAGCCTGCGGGGAGCGGTGAGCTGATACCCAACAGCAAAATCACTACCGGCAGGGCGTACATGGGGCTTGTCATTGGGACCATCAGTGAGGGTGATACTGCCCTCCACCGCGGTTACATGCTCTTGGATCAACACATGATCTGTGCCTTGAGGCAGAGGAGCGCCTGTGAAAATGCGGGTGGCTTGGCCGGTACCCACGGCGTTGTCAAAGCGGTGGCCAGCGGCAGCCTCTCCAATCACATCCCATTGGGTGCGTCCAGCGCTGAGGTCAGCTGCACAAATAGCATAGCCATCCATGGCAGAGGCAGCAAAGGGCGGTTGATTACGATCGACAAAAACAGGCTGCGACAAAATGCGCCCCACAGCATGCTGCAAGGCAATGGGTTCAGCCTCAAGGGGGTGTGCCAGCTCCAATACGTGAGCTAAGGCTGCGCTGACGCTGATCATACCTCTTCGCGTTTCCACAGCCCGGATTTTCCACCCTGCTTTTCATCCAGCTGAATGGCTGTAATGACGATGCCTTTGTCAACAGCTTTAAGCATATCATATAGGGTGAGGGCAGCTGTTGCGGCGGCGGTCAGCGCTTCCATCTCAACCCCGGTTTGGCCCTTGGTTTTCACGGTAGCGGCGATCAGCACTTGATTGCTGGCTTGGTCAGGATCTAGATCTATGGTGACTTTGGTGATGGGCAAAGGATGGCACAAAGGGATCAGCTCGGAGGTTTTCTTAGCCCCCATAATACCCGCCACGCGCGCCACGCCCAGCGCATCGCCTTTTTTAAGGTTGCCCTCAATGAGCAGATCCATTGTGGCTTGGGTCAGCTGGACTGTGGCTGTAGCGCGCGCCATGCGTGAGGTTTCGGCTTTGTCGGAGACATCAACCATACGCGCGTGACCGGCCTCGTCTAAATGGGTAAGTTTTGACATTTATAACCTATCTGGTAAGAGCGGGTTGGCTAAAAGCGCCCTGGTTGCATGGGCCACATCGTCTTGGCGCATAAGGCTTTCGCCGATGAGGAAGGTGCGTGCACCGCAACGTGCGAGATCCGCTAGATCTTCAGGGGTGTATATTCCGCTCTCAGCCACAATGTTTTTGCCTTCAGGCACAAGACGTGCCAGCGCGCGCGTGGTGTCGAGGGTCACTTTGAATGTATTAAGATTACGATTGTTGATACCCAGAAGGGGCGATTTAAGGGCCAAGCCACGGTCCAGCTCTTCAGCATTATGCACCTCAACCAAAACATCCATGCCCCAATCAAAAGCGGCGGCCTCTAGCTCAGCGGCTTGCGCGTCAGAGACCGAAGCCATGATGATCAAGATGCAATCTGCGCCCAGCGCGCGTGCTTCGGCCACCTGATAGGTGTCATACATGAAGTCCTTGCGCAGCGCGGGCAGCGTGGTCGCGGCCCGTGCGGCAGTCAAATAGCTGTCATGGCCTTCAAACGATGGCGCATCTGTTAAGATCGACAGGCAGGTCGCCCCGCCAGCCTCGTAGGCTTTCGCCAGTTTTGGTGGATTGAAATCGGGTCGGATCAAGCCTTTAGAAGGGGAGGCTTTTTTAACCTCTGCAATCAGCGCATATCCAGTTTTTGCAGCGGCGCTAAGACTGTCTGCGAAGCCACGTAATGGGCCTGCGGCTCGTGCGGCCTCTTCTACATCCACAAGGCTACGGGCTTGTTTACGTTGCGCGATCTCTAATAGTTTATAGGCTTTGATCTTGTCGAGAATGGTCTCAGTCATAGGTAAATCCAATTATCATGCAGCACTTGTAAGAGCGGCCAGTGCGGTCACTTTGTCCTTGGCGGCTCCGCTGTCGATAGAGGCTCGCGCCAGTTCTACACCCTCTATTAGTGTGTTGGCTGTTCCGGCAATCACCAAAGCGGCGGCGGCGTTAAGCAATACGGCGTCGCGGTAGGCCGAAGGGTTCCCTTCCAGAAGCGCTGAGAAGGCTTTGCCATTGTCTTCGGGGCTACCGCCCAGAATGGCCTCGAAAGGATGAACCGGCAAGCCAGCATCTTCTGGGTGCACTTCCTGATCACTGACAGTGCCATTAGCCAGCACAGCCACGGCGCTGGTGCCGGTGATAGTCAGCTCATCGGTACCGTCAGAACCATGCACTAGCCAAGCCGCCTCTGACCCAAGTGCCAGCAGAGTTTCGGCCATGGGGCGAACCAGTTCGGGTGCAAAAGCGCCGGTCAACTGGCGTTTTACGCTGGCCGGGTTGGTGAGCGGGCCTAGGATGTTAAAAATTGTCCGAGTTCCCAATTCCGCACGAGTGGGCATTACATATGCCATGGCGGGGTGATGCATTGGTGCCATCATGAAGGCGATGCCTATCTCAGACAGGGCGCGTTCAACCACATCGGCTCCCACCATCACGTTGATGCCCATTTGGCCCAAAGCATCTGCGGCTCCTGATTTAGAGCTAAGATTGCGGTTACCGTGTTTGGCGACTGGCACGCCAGAGCCGGCCACCACAAAGGCCGTTGCGGTGGAGATGTTCAACGTGCCTTTGCCGTCTCCGCCTGTGCCCACGATATCCATGGCGCCTTCGGGCGCATTTACCTTATGGCATTTTGACCGCATCACAGCTGCGGCGGCGGTATATTCATCAACGGTTTCACCACGGGTGCGCAACGCCATCAAAAAGCCACCAATTTGACTGGCAGTTGCCTCACCATTAAACAGCACCTCAAAGGCTATCTCAGCCTCAGCGCTGGTCAGAGGGCGGTCGGCGGCGGTTCCAATAAGCGGTTGAAGAGCCGAAATCATACAGCGTCCTTTGCCATATCAAGAAAGTTTTTGATCAGGTGATGACCATGTTCTGAAGCAATGCTTTCAGGATGAAACTGTACCCCATGAATCGGTAGGGTTTTGTGTTGCAGACCCATTATGGTACCATCGTCCAAAGCCGCTGTCACCTCAAGGCATTCGGGCAGCGAGTTACTATCCACCATCAAGGAATGATAGCGGGTCGCCTCAAAAGGATTCGCTATATCGGCAAAAAGGCCAGTATTCGTGTGATGCATCGTGCCTATCTTGCCATGTACAATCTCATGACAGCGCACAACTTTGCCGCCAAAGGCCTGACCTATAGTCTGATGTCCCAAACAGACGCCCAAAAGAGGCGTGCGCGTTTCAGCTGCGGCTTGGGTCAGATCCAGACAAATGCCCGCCCGTGAGGGGTCACAAGGGCCAGGCGACAGAAGAATCGCCGAGGCCCCAAGGCTCATCGCCTCTTGCACATCTAAAGCGTCATTGCGTTTGACCAAGACATTAGCCCCCAGCTCTCCAAGGTAGTGCACCAGATTATAGGTGAAGCTGTCATAATTATCGATCAGCAATAACATGGGCCGTCCTTTACTTTTTAGCATTTTTAGACTCTTGACTAAACAATGAGTGTCGCATTTAGGTTGATGATCGCGGTATAGATGCTCAGGGAACCATGTTATCGTCAAGAGTAACAGGGCGATTTTGACGTTTGAAAGGCAATAGATGCGGCTATCATTCTTCAATGGACTGATTTGGGGCGCTGTTTTAGGTGTCAGCGGGCTTATAGTGCTCTCAATTGTGAACGAAATCCCCGGAATTCGGGGGTTGGCGTCGGATGTTGTTATCACACCGGTGTCAGAGACGCCAGTTGTGTCTCCACCTGCGCCAATGCCCAAGTTTGAGTTAGAACGCCGCCCGGATGTCATTGCGCAAACGCTTGAAGTGCAAACGCCGGTGCTGCTCGCCACGGTGAATGGGTCCGTCACGCAATCGGCTCTGCGACCTCAACCAACCGAACTGAGCGAGTCATTTGGGCAAGATTTTGATACGACAGATCGACGGCCATCAGATGAATTTGCTCCCCAACGGCCGTCCATTGCGCCGCGCAACATCACCGATTTGGCTCCTGTGGCCCGTATGCCGATACCATCTGTTGGATCGATTGGCGATACTGCGCCTTCTGCGCCTCAGGCGTCAGCGGGCCTGCCAAGCATAATTTTGCCAAACCTGTCCGGGCAGCCTCGACTGAAATTCACCACGCAATTCAGCGCACCGGCGGATCAGGCCTTGATTGCGATTGTTTTGGTGGAGCGGGACGAACCCCAGCTGGATCTCGATGCCGTTTTGAATTTAGGTTTTCCCGTGAGCGTGGCCATCGACAGCCAGTCGCAAAATGCAAAGATTAGAATGCAGGGCTACCGATAAAAAGATTATGAGGTTTTAACCCATACTAATCAGCCCACCCAAGGCATGGGCCAGGTGTCTTTGACCGATCAGATCGCGGTTCTATCAGACACTTTAGGGTTTTGGGATGCGGGAGGCTCTGAGCCTGAGCAAAGTCTGCGTAGCCTTTGCGTATTGATCGCCGAATTGATTGCCAATCAGCTTGGCTATGTCGGACAAACGGCTGATACTGTCACTTCTTTGCAGGATACTGGATTGGCGGCGGGGCAAGTTTTTGTTTACATCGATCAAGAGACCATCCGAGTCACAGATATTTTCAAACATCTTGATGCTGCAGGGCAGAGTGCCACCAATACAGGGCAGGCCATTATTGCGTTGGATCTCCGTGATGATACGCTTGATATCCTTCGATTTTGGCTGCGACATTCGCGCAGCGCGCAAATTTCAATTGCCCCGCTTTCAACTGTTTTGATGCAACTTATTCCTTAGGCTGGTCCGGGGAAGCAGCCGACGACATCCCTCCCACAACCTTCTTTAGAATGGCTCGCATGTTTGGCACCACAGCTTCAAGTTGCGGCAGGTCATTTATGCACAGCATTTTGATCTCATTGCTGACTGTGACCCTTTGCAACCGCTCCAATACCTCATTGTCGCCGCCATCATTGCCCTGACCACTATAAATGTGCAGGTGATCCACTTGGGTTTGAAAACTGGCGTGCGCACCAGAAATACAGGCATGATTGTGCAAAGCCTGTGGTAAAAACTGGCTCAAATCGCGAAACCTATGAGCACTGTTGACATGAAATACATCGGGATATTTGGCCCATAAATCAGCCATGACTGAGCGCAAAAATGGATGCGCGACATGGGCCGCTGCAAACAGGCGTGAGGAGGTAAATCCCAATATCTCAGCTGCATTGATCTGCATGTAATGGTTGAACATCGCCGGATCGCTTCGGCGTTTTGGGTCATGCTCTAAGGCGCTGTAATCCACCCATTTGCCGCGTAACACCGGTTTTTTACCCTCAAACATATCGCTGGGTTCTAAGGTAGCAGTGAGAAACACGTCATCGTTGAAATAGATAAATCGCTCTGAAAGCCCCTTAATCCGCCACAGCAGGGTTTCGATGGCCAAGGAGTTGAAAGTGGGCAACACCGCTTCAAGGCCCTCGAAAATTTCCGGATGATAGCTAAAAGAAATTTTGTCGCGCAGAGATGGGCTTAATCTCGAAAGATCCGGCGTAATCTCATCGACTACAATCCAAATTTTTCTAATCCAAGGAGCATGATGCTCGATTGAGTGTAGGCAGTATAGTATCTCATCATTGCAAAGCCAGCGGTGCGAATTTACCGCATTCTCATGTAGTTCATGCGCGGCTTGCGCCATATAGAGTGTGCGCTTGTCAAGGTGGCTTTGGGCGCTTCCATCCACCCAAGTGATAACCGCATCAATTGGGCCATGAAGGTTCATCTTTGTCATATGCTTTGCTGTCCCGAGTTTCCCCCTCACGATATAGGGCGTAGGTCGCAGGCGGGTAGGGGCTTGGACGGTCAGGCGTTTGTGTACATAAAAGGTGGAGCGCCAGCCGAATAAACTGTTTTATCTCGGCGTTGCTTTTGCCATTGCTTTTGCAAGCGCATTGCACTGGTGATTTGCTCTTTAAGGAATGCGGCGCCAGAAACTGGATCGATATAGGTAGATAATTCAGCCTTATCTCGGGCCCGTATGTTTCAAGTACTAAGAAGCTGGAGTAATTTGTTGTCGAACTTCTTGAACTCACTTTGGGCCAATTAACCATTTGACGCACCGATACAGATTTTCGTATGCATTCACCCTGAGAGCAAGCCCAGGCGCGCTCGGTCTGCGGAAAGAAAGATAATGAGCTGTTGGCACTGTCTCAAAATGGCGGATTTTGGGTCAGGGTATCATATATTCGGGCAACGGGTCCCTCTTGATAGGCTGTCAGCGCTGGACGTTTGAGCCCATCATCACTGCTAAATGCTCTTTACAGACTTGGTTTTGACACGCCGGCCAAGGGGCAGATGTTATTAATTTTGACGGCGGCCATGCCGTTTTCAATAGGCCATCATCACTGTATTAAGCACATTATGGCAATAAAATGTCTTTAGGCTCCCTCGGATCGTTTTTGTGAGTTGGTTTTGGCTCATGGTCCATACCTATGTGTCATAAATTTTTATTATGAATTGCAGGCACCACGGGCACAGTGGCCTTTCAAGCCAGCAGTTGTGACATCTCATGTTGTGCTCAGTGTAAGAAAATGGTGGTCCCAACACTAAATGAAAAAATATAAGTTACTGATATTTATTTTCTTATTTTAGGCCTTGCGCTGTTGGTTGCGCCGATCAACACCTTGCAAACTTTCTACAAGGTTTACATTTTGGCTATATAGACTTTGTAAAAAGGTGGTTTCGACAACCGACAATCATTTCCGTCAAATTTAAATCTTGGTGGTCCCGACAGGATTTGAACCTGTGACCCCTCGCTTCGGAGGCGAGTACTCTATCCAGCTGAGCTACGGGACCATTTCTATTCATCAACAGCGGTTTTCAAACCACCCTCTGTCAATTCCATAGATATTCTGCCTTGCGTCAGCCCCTTAGACGGGCTGCTTAGCGTCTCTTACATCAAGCCCATTAGGCCTTACAACCCATTTTTGACAGATTTTCTTGTGACTTTCAGTTTGACCGCCCGAGGTAGCCTAAGGCCAAGCCAATATTGGCGAAACCTCTGTATAAGATTGTCCTGGGTCATGAGATTTATTTGCCCCAGAGGCGTTTTTCGCCACAATCCAAATGTACGAAGTTTGAGCGTGAGTATCTCCCAACTCCGCCCGCAGCACAGGAGAAGGCTGCACGTGCGATTTGGCGCACCGATTTACCTTGCATCCGTAGATCAGCAGCTTGTCCACTCATGTGCAGCGAATTCTTAGCCACATTGCGTGAGCGGGCGCGCAGTAAATTGTTGGTGGCAGGCGTGCGGTAACCAGATAGCATAAGGAATGGGGAAGATGTGTCGAGCAGTTGTTGTGATGCTGCAATGATGTCCACAGTTCGGGTGTCGATGTCCCGCGCCTTGTTTTGACGCCAATCGCGCATGAACCAATTAACTTCAGCCAGTGCGTCTTTGATGTAATGGCCTTCAATCCAATAAATCATGTCCAAGGATTCATCCGTTCGCGTGGAGTACATTTTGATCCGACGGATATTGCCAGCGCCACGCAGGAAGCCGGCTGCATTGGCGTAAGCCGGAGCAGCAACAAAAGCTGTGGCCGCGAAGGCGCCCAGCAATTTCCGCCTTGAAATTCCAGATTTCTGGTTAATCATTCTTTATCCTGCTCCTGCACCGCGCCATTAAATAAAATAAAACGACACTTTTCACCAAGTGCATATTTTAGATAGCATATTTTTACTTATCCGCAAAGCTCATTATGTACGCAATGCTATATGAATGAGCCTTAGGTGGCTTCGCACACATGCATTTGCGCACAACGAGTGCGACTTAAGCGATACAATTTTAAACAACTGCCGTGCAATTGCACAAAAGTGATTAGACTTTTGCTCTGTTAATGATAATTTTATAACTATGGAACGACTTGGAGCTCTATGAATAAATGTATTTTCACCGTTTGACCCCATTGACCGTGATTGCCGCCATTTTCCTGACGGGTGTCGCATTGCAACCTGTGGCTGCCCAAACTGTTGGATTAAAACAATCTGTGGCGCAAACATCCGTGGCGGATCAGGCGGTTATGGCTTTTTATAAGACGCGAGAGTTCCAGCCCTTTTGGACCGGCAATTCGGCGCAAGAGCGTGCTAGGCTGACCGGGCTGATAGGGGCTTTTTCAGATGCTGGATTGCATGGTCTGCCGGTGGCCAAGTTCAATGTGGATCGGCTGATCACCAAAATCCGTAACGCAAAGACCTTAGCCGACTTAGGCCAGCTGGATGTGGAGTTGACCACAGAGTTTTTGCGCTACGCCCGTGCTGTGCAGTCTGGGGTCTTGGTACCTACTGAAGTGGACAAAGAAATAGTCCGCAAGGTGATCTATCACGCTCCGTCTAAATTGCTTGCTGCTTTGGCCGACGGGGATGCCGGTTCTGTTTTTAAATCTTTGCCACCACAAAGCGTCGAATATGCCCGTTTGATCAAAGAAAAACAACGTCTTGAACGGCTTGTCGCCGCTGGCGGTTGGGGTAAATCGGTTGCCGCGCCGACACTGAAGCCCGGTGCATCAGGGGCAAATGTGGTGGCTTTGCGCAACCGTTTGGTGTTGATGGGCTATCTGCGTCGGACGTCTTCGGCGGAGTATGATGCCCCACTGGAAAACGCAGTGAGCAGGTTTCAGGTGGCCAATGGCCTTGAGATCACCGGCGTGGCCAGCACTTTGACGATGGATCAAATCAACGGATCTGCAGCACAGCGCCTGTCTCAGGTGCTCGTGGCACTGGAGCGGGAACGGTGGCTCAATCAAGAGCTTGGGGACCGGCATATCTTGGTGAACCTAACCGATTTCACAGCCAAAATTGTAGATTTTGGCAAGGTGACATTTCAAACAAATTCAGTTGTCGGTGCACATGATGAAGACCGACGTAGCCCTGAGTTTTCCGACACGATGGAACATATGATCGTGAACCCGAGTTGGTATGTGCCACGTTCTATCATCATCAATGAATACCTGCCAATGTTGCAAGAAAATGAAACGTCGGTCGAGTTTTTAGAATTGCGTGATGATTTGGGCAATGTTGTTGAGAGGGCCGAGGTGGATTTTAACAGCTTTGACGCGGAAACCTTCCCCTATGGCATGCGCCAGCCGCCCGGGACGTCCAATGCTTTGGGTTTGGTGAAGTTCATGTTCCCTAATCGCAATAACATTTACCTGCATGATACGCCGGCTAAAAACCTATTTGGCCATGAAGTGCGAGCCTTCAGCCATGGCTGTATCCGCCTTGCGGACCCTTTTGACTTTGCGTATGCGCTTTTGGCAGTGCAATCCTCCGATCCAAAGGCTGAGTTTAAAGACGCGTTGGATTATGGTGAAGAAGTTCAAATTGACCTAGAAAACCATATTCCTGTTCACATCATATACCGGACGGCTGTGACCCGTCCCGGCGGTGGGCTTGAGTTCCGGCGCGATGTATATGGCCGCGATGCAAGAATTTGGGACGCATTAAAACTTGAAGGGCTGGTTTTGGACGACATCACAGGCTAATAGGTAAGGGAAGCTTGAGGCGACCTTTTATGACGTTTTTTAACGTACAAGATCTGGCAGATGCATTGAATGGCCAAGCGGTCGGCGATGTTGATCTGCGCATTACCGGCACATCCGAGCCACAGGATGCCAGCGGTGGGCTTTTGGCCATCGCAACCTCTTTCGCGTATGTTGAAAAACTTCAGTTTGGTCGCGCGAAAATTGCGCTGTTGGCTGTTGGTACCGACTGGCAAACTCTGAATTTAAAAGCTGCGATTTTGGTTGAGCGTCCACGCTTTGCCATGGCTGCATTGTCGTCACGGTTTGACGAACGCTGGCGCCGGGGTGGAGCTGATGTACATCCACAGGCCGTTGTGGAACCAACCGCAAAGATCGGTGCAGGCGCACGGATCGGCGCGTTTTGCTACATCGGTGCGGGTGTGGTTTTGGGCGAGAGGGCTTGGCTTGGTACGCATGTCTCTGTGGCAGAGGGCTGTACAATTGGCCCTGACGCAACTGTGATGGATGGGGTACGTATTGGCCCGGATGTACAGATTGGGGCTCGGTTTGTGGCGCATCCCGGCGCTGTGATTGGCGCCTATGGGTTTTCCTTTGTGACTCCGGAACGATCTGCTGTGGAAAATGTACGGCAAACTTTAGGAGACAGCCAAGGTGCCGCGCCGCAAGCCTATGCCCGCATTCATTCTCTTGGATCGGTACGGATTGGTGACGATGTGGATCTGGGGGCCAACAGCTGTATAGACCGTGGCACGATCTGCGATACGATTGTGGGCGATGGCTGTAAATTCGACAACCTGGCTCAGGTGGGACACAATGTGAAAATTGGCGTAAATTGCCTTATTTGTGCTCAGGTGGGCATTGCTGGATCCTCGACCCTTGGTGATAATGTGGTACTGGGTGGGCAAACTGGCGTGAGTGACAATCTATTCATCGGCGACAATGTGATCACCGGTGGTGCTACAAAAGTGTTGAGTAATATTCCAGCGGGTCGGGTGATGTTGGGCTATCCGGCGATGAAGATGGATACACAGCTGGACATTTACAGGAGCATACGTCGCTTACCGCGAATTTTAAAAGATATAGCACAGCTGAAAAAAACCATTTCAAAATCTGAATAAAGTCCCTACATCCCCCAAAAGAGGGTTAGTCATGAGTGTTAAAGATAAAGTTGTTCAAATTATTGCCGACCAAGGCCTTCTCGACGTGACAGACGTAACGCTTGAAGCGACTTTGGATGATCTTGGGATCGACAGTCTTGGGGTGGTTGAAAGCATTTTTGCCATTGAAGAAGAATTTGATATTGAAGTGCCGTTCAATGCCAATGCGCCAGCGCAGAGCGACTTTGATATTTCCTCGGTAGCATCCATCATTTTGGCAGTTGAAAACTTGGTTGCGGAGCAAACTTAAAGCATGAACCGGGTGGTGATCACAGGCGCAGGCACAATCAACGCTTTGGGCGTAACTGTGCCGCAAACTCTGGAAGCCATGCGTGAGGGCCGGTTAGGGATTGGTGCGCTGGATTTTCGCGATGTGGAGCGTTTGTCGATTAAGATCGGAGGACAGGTGCATGGTTTCGACGCGGAGGCGCATTTTGACCGCCAAAAACTCGGACTCTACGATCGCTTTACCCAATTCACCTTGATCGCCGCACGCGAAGCTGTGGCACAATCTGGGCTTACCTTTTCTGACGAATTGGCCGAAACCTCTGGCGTGGTGTTGGGCACGGCGGCCGGTGGCATGAACACCTGGGATGATAACTTCCGCTCAGTCTATGAGGAGGGCAAAAACCGGGTACATCCCTTCGTGGTCCCAAAGTTGATGACCAATGCAGCCACCAGCCATGTCTCGATAGAGTTCAACCTTCAAGGCCCCTCACTGACGGTTTCAACTGCCTGTGCCAGTTCCAACCATGCGATAGGGCTGGCGTTCCAAATGGTGCGCAGCGGCATGGCCCGGACGATGATTGCGGGCGGATCAGAATCGATGCTGACCTTCGGTGGGATTAAGGCCTGGGAAGGCCTGCGGGTAATGTCTAAAACCGCATGTCGTCCGTTTTCGGCCAACCGTTCTGGTATGGTGCAGGGTGAAGGTGCAGGAGTGTTTGTGTTGGAGACCTATGTCGACGCCAAAGCCCGCGGTGCTGGGATTTTGGCAGAAATCGTGGGTTTTTCCATGACTTCAGATGCCTCCGACATCGTGATGCCGAATAAAGATGGCGCGGCTCGGGCTATACGCGGGGCTTTGCGGGATGCCAGAATGGATATGAGCGAGATTGGTTATATCAATGCCCATGGCACTGGTACAGCGGCCAATGACAAGACAGAATGCGCGGCTATTGCGGATGTGTTTGGCGGGCATGCGGATCAGCTAATGATCTCTTCTACCAAATCGATGCATGGGCATTTGATCGGGGCCACAGGTGCCGTGGAACTTTTGGCATGCGTGATGGCCTTGCGTGACGGGGTGATTGCGCCAACGCTTGGCTATGAGAGTGCCGATCCGGACTGTGCTTTGGACGTGGTGCCAAATACCGCCCGCGACGCGAAGGTCACGGGCGTGATATCCAATGCATTTGCCTTTGGCGGCATGAATGCGGTCTTGGCTTTGAAAGCCGTTTAGTTTGACATCAAGGCGTTATGACCTGCAGTGAAGCCCTTTAATGACAACTTCAGGATCTCTTGCCGATTTGGCGCGCCTGCGGGCACCATAGTTACTGTGGCTGCATTGCCGGCTCGGTAGCCTGCCAAATCTTCCTGTGTCAAACCAATGCGCGCAACACAGCCCATTTGCATGCAAAAGGCGAATGGGTAGGCCTTTGCGTTGGTGTCATCAATCTGGATTTTGAGTTGCGCTGTGAGCAGCGTTTCCAAGGGTGTGATAACATTTGCGCCAGCGACCACAACGCCGTTGGGTTCAATAATATTCAGATTAAACTCTGCGACAGGGGTGCCAGTTGCGTTGAGCATCAATTGAAACAATTGACAGGGATCAATTGGACCTTCGGTCTTTACGCAACGTAGGGTCCAATCGTCAAACTGTCCCTTATCATAATAATTCCCAAGACTGGGTTCATTTGTAACAACTTGCCCGGTGCTAAAGTTCTCAGCCGGCGCGGGCGAGCCAGAAGTCTGGGCCATTACATACGTTTGAGGGAGCAAAACCAACAATGTGGTTAAGAGCATAGATTTTAAAAGCGACACAAAAACGACCTTTACGATTGAGTCTGAAATATTGCAAAAGACCGAGCATCGTTATTCAACAATGTCAGCCGAATTATACGGGCTGTGATTTTAATGGCGGTGCTACAATATAATAGCAGGGGCTTTGTTGCAAAAGACCCTGCTATTATTATCTGATTGCCGAACTCGCTGACCTATATAGAACAAAAGCAAATAATTTTTTCGGCGTCAACTGAAATTTGAACCTGAAGAAAATAACCACGCCCGAAGGCGCGGTTTTAAAAACGGAAGTATGACATGAATAAGAGTCCAAACACACGTCACCTTAGCTGCCAATTTTTAATATTAGATTACAAAAGTCTATATTTTAGACAAATTTTGAAAATGAGGGCCAGCCCTTTATAGCTGGTGAATTTTTAGCCTCGTGATCCGGTTTTCGTTGCGGACTACCACTTCGAACCGAAAGCCATAAAATACAAAGACCTGCCCCTCAGCCGGGATCATTTGGGCCTCGTGTATGACCAAGCCCGCTAGAGTGTTGGCCTCCTCATCAGGCAGGTTCCATTCTTGCGCTCGGTTCAAGTCACGGATGGTCATGGCACCATCGACGACCACATGTCCGTCTATGGCCGCTGTCAACACATGGTCGCTGGTATCAAATTCATCGGTGATCTCGCCGACAATCTCTTCGAGAATATCTTCCAAAGTGATCAAGCCTTGCAGGGCACCATATTCATCGACCACCAACGCAAAATGGGTGTGACGTTTCAAAAACTGCCGCATTTGATCGTCCAGTGGCGTGGTTTCTGGCACGAAGTAGGGTTCCATCGCAACATCAAGTACTTTAAACTGTCCAACGGCTTTGCTGCGTTCTTTGCTATCACGAGTCAATTTCACCATGGCCCGCGCCAAATCCTTGGCATGGATGACACCCACAATATTCTCGGGGTTGCCACGGTAGAGTGGCAGTCGGGTATGTGGGCTTTCGAGACATTGCGACAGGATTTCTTCTGCCGGCAGGGAGACGTCAATCATTTCAATCCCTGATCTGTGTAGCATGATTTCCTCAACGGTGCGATCTGACAGATCTAATGCGCCCAAAATGCGGTCACGGTCCTCTTTTTGGACCAGACCCTCTTGATGCCCAAGCGTCAGAGCGCCCGCGATTTCCTCACGGACTGCCAAAATATTGATATCGGGATCTGTGGCCACCCCAAAAATCCATAATACCCCTCGTACCAAGATCCTTACAAAACTCACTATGGGAGCGAAGATAAAGACAATGATCGAGATTGGACGCGATACGCGGATCGCAGCACTTTCCGCATTGGTGATGGCATAGGTTTTGGGCAAAACCTCGGCGAAGACCAGAACTAAAAACGTCATGACCAAAGTGGCCAGCACAATGCCATTTTCACCCATCATCTGTGTAAACAGCGCGGTGATCAAAGCGGTGGCAAGGATATTGACCAGATTGTTGCCCAGCAAAACAGATCCGATCAATCGTTCGTTGTCATTGGTGACCTTTAAGGCCAGAGCTGCACCGGCTGACCCCTTGTTGGCCTTGGCTTGTAACTTGCTGCGGGATGCGGCGGTCAATGCGGTTTCAGAGCCGGAGAAAAACCCCGACAATATCAAAAGTACAAAGATCGCCCCAACTGTAATCCAAAACCCACTACCAAATTCAAACTGTTCCATCACGCGCCTGTTTTTTGAGGCTGCGCCAAAGGATGATGCTCCAGCACCAGCTCGCGCAGCCGTTCATATTGGATATGCGTATAAATCTCGGTGGTAGCAATGTCTGCATGACCTAAAAGTGTCTGAATCGATCTTAAATCAGCGCCGCCGGCCAATAAATGCGTTGCAAATGCATGGCGCAGGCTATGCGGAGTGACTTTCTCAGCGTTTATCCCGGCCATTAGAGCTAGTTTTTTAATTTGTTGAAAAAACCAAATTCGGGTCAAATGACCTTGTTTGCCACGTGACGGAAAAAGGAAGGCGGATTTTGTATGCGCTTCATCTTGATCGCGGAGGGATAGCCAGAGAATTACCGCGTCGCGCGCACTGGGTGAGAGGGGCACCATACGCTCCTTGCCGCCCTTACCGCGCACCAAAATCATGTCTGGATTGCCACGCACCGCTGCCACAGGCAGACTCACCAGTTCTGTCACCCGCATGCCCGTGGCGTAAAGAAGATCCATGAGGCAGGTTAGCCGCATTTTATCTGCTCGCTGTTTGGGCATGGTGTGGGCGGCTTGCAGCAGTTGCTCCACCTCCTGAAGGCTTAAAGATTTTGGCAAGCGTTTGTCTTTGCGGGGACCACGTACTTGAATGGCGGGATTGTCCTTACGAAGGTTTTCCTCGAAGGCAAATCCGTAGAGCTGTTTGATCGAGGATAAGCGGCGAGCCTTTGTGGCGGTGGCCAGTCCAATCGCCTCGCATTGCACCAGATAGTCTTCCACCATGGCCCGATCGGCGGTGGCAAAGCCCGCACCGCGGGACTCTAGAAAGCTCAGGAAGTCTTTAAGGTCTCGGCCATAGGCTTCTTGCGTGTTGCGCGCGGCGCCCAATTCGGCTGCTTGAGCCTCTAGAAAATTTGAAATCCACAGAATGCTCATCTGTCGGTGGCCAAAATCATGAATTCCATGGACAATTGTTGAGCCAACGGTGTGAGCCCCATCGCGCGGTAAAGAGATATGGCCTCAAAAAATGCGGCATCGTTGCCATCCAGCGCTTCAGATATCAACCGCATGGCGCGCAGCATGTTGGCAGAGCGAAACGGTATGGAGGCAAAAATGTCACCGTCGAATTGCGCCATCAGCGTCTGATAGCTGTTGGTTAAAACCTGTGGATTGTAGCTGTGCAGCCGGGCCATTGTTGCGGAAAAATCCATGGTGTTTGCGCTGGCCAGCACCTGCATTTGAAATAAGATGTCATCTTTTTCAGGTACTTCACCAAATTTTATCAGCTTATTTGCCCAGGCCCGTGCAAGAGGTGCGGCGAGTTTTCGATCTCGCATCAATGTCCATAATGCCAGTAATTCGTCACTTGGATCGATGATGGGATCGGTTAGAGCACGATCCAAATTTTGCACGGCCAAGACCCGATCCCATACGCCACCAGAGGCGGAGGGTTGGCTGGATTTGTACCGTTCCAACAGCTGCGCTGCAGGGAGGCTTCCGACTGCGCCTAAGCGCTCTGCGGCTTCAATTTGTTGCTTCCAACCCGCGGATGTACTCAAATCGGAAGGGATGAACTTGAGGGGCAATGTCTGCGTGGAAACCGGTTGTCCCACGCTGGCGCGCAGCTTAAATTCCAACGCGGTCAAGCTGATTGGGTCTGGCAGTGGCAGGCTTAGGACATCGGCCAGTTCTGGATCAAGATCAGCTGCCAAAAGGGCTGATGTGGTGGGCGAGAAGGCTCCCAAAGTATTTAGGGTGAAGTAATTCAAAACAGCCGTGTCCCAAGATCCAGCCCGCGCATGGCAATAGACTTGTAGCGCCTCATTGTTGGATAAATGTCGCGCTGCATTGAGCTGGCTGCACATGTGCTCGACGTTATCGGTCAGCAATGCGGCCTCTGCAAAAAGAGCAAAACTTTCCAAATTGTTGATCTCTGATTGACCCAACAGACTATAAGCGGCATGCACCGCGCCACGATCCAGCAACGTCCAAACCCTTACACCCAATACGGCATCATCCCCCAGAGATTCAGCCAGTAAAGCGCGCAACAATAGATCTTCGGCGGCTGGCAGCCCTAGCTCAGACAATGATCCAATGATTTGGGTCAAGGTGTCGGGGTCAAGATCCGTCCAAAAATCTTGCGGTATTCCGGAAATTTTGGCGGGGATAAGGCCGTAGGATTTGGTAACCGGTGCGTCCAGTTCAATAACTGTAATGTCTTCAACAACCGCTCCAGTTGTGGGGTCTTCAACAATCAGGGTTTTTTCGCTCAAAGTTGCGAGACTGGGTTGCGATAGCCAATCAATCGCTGAAATGGGCGCGTTGGATTGAGCCAATAGCGGCACAGTCCAAAGCATGAGAGTGATGGTCAAAGCATGGCGCATATTATTTGATATCCAGATCAAGGGGCAGTTCAATGGTGTGCACGCCAGTAGAAAAATCGAAGCCGAACATTGGTCCAACATAGGCGAATGCCACAAATGCTATGCCCGCCAACACCAATAAGTAGAAAAAATATTTAAATAATCTTACCATGGTGAAGAGTTTTCCTTTGATGCTATATTTGCTTATGGTCTTTTTGTAACAATCGCGCCATTGAAGATACAAGGCAAGTTAATCTTAAGACGTGGAATAAGACAGATGTCGCTCAATAAAACAGTTGTTCTGGTCGGCATGATGGGCTCCGGCAAAACTGCGGTGGGCAAAGCTTTGGCGGCAGAGCTCAACGTGGCCTTCATGGATTCGGATCACGAGATATCTGTGGCGGCCAACCGAAGTATTGCTGAGATATTCGAACGTGATGGCGAGGCTTTTTTCCGCTCGGCGGAATCGAAAGTTATTGAGCGGTTGCTACTAGGAGCGCCCAGCGTTTTGTCGACCGGGGGGGGCGCCTTTATGTCGGCTTACAACCGGGCTTTGATCTCGGACCTCGGGGTATCAGTATTTTTGAAAGTTGATCTGGAGCTGTTGTGGGAGCGGGTGCGCAGTAATGACACCAGACCTTTGCTTAAAACACCGAACCCAAAATCCTCCCTGACCCAAATTTTTGAAGATCGTGAAGATCAATATAAGTTGGCTGATGTGAGCGTTATGTCAAATGCCAGCTGCTCCATCGCGCAGACTATGCAAAATATATTAGAGGCCTTGGCGCAGCTACCTGATGTTTTAAGCCCACGAGGAGACCAATCATGACTGTGTGTGTACATGTGCCATTGGGTGCACGAGCCTATGACATTCATATTGGCCAAGGCCTTTTAGGCCAAGCTGCAAGCCATATAGCGCCGTTTTTACAGCGGCCCAAAGTTGTGATTGTTACTGATAGTAACGTGGCGTCGCTACATCTGGCAACGTTGACCGCATCATTGGACGAGGCGGGCATCCGGCATGCTGGCTTGACTTTACCTGCGGGTGAAAGTACTAAAAGTTGGCCTTTTCTCATTGAAACTGTTGATTTTTTCCTGAATGAAAAGGTCGAGCGCCGGGATGTAGTGATTGCTTTGGGTGGCGGGGTGATTGGGGATTTGGTTGGTTTTGCTGCGGCCGTTCTGCGCCGTGGGGTGCGGTTTATCCAAATACCCACCAGCCTATTGGCGCAGGTCGACAGCTCTGTTGGCGGCAAAACTGGGATTAATGCGGCAGAGGGCAAAAATCTAATTGGTGCCTTTCACCAACCCAGCTTGGTTTTGGCCGATATCGACGCGCTAAACACTCTGATGCCACGCGATTTTCTGGCAGGCTATGGCGAAGTGGTCAAATATGGCTTGCTTGGCAATGAAGCATTTTTCGAATGGCTGGAAGTCAACGGCCCCTCTTTGGCGTCAGGTGATACCCAGGCGCGGATTGAGGCGGTTCGGATCTCTTGTCAGATGAAAGCCGATATAGTGGTGCGGGATGAGACCGAGCAAGGCGATCGTGCTTTGCTGAATTTGGGCCATACCTTTTGCCATGCTCTGGAAGCGGCGGCGGGTTATTCGGATCGGTTGCTGCATGGTGAGGGCGTGGCCATTGGCTGCGCTATGGCGTTTGAGACATCTGCGCGATTGGGGCTTTGTTCACAAGAAGCCCCGTCACGAGTCCGCGCGCATCTCAAAGCCATGGGTATGAAGGTTGATATTTCCGATATTGACGGTGATATGCCCGATTCTGCCGCGCTGTTGGCATTGATGGGGCAGGATAAAAAGGTTGTTGGAGGTCAGTTGAATTTCATCATGGCACGCGCCATCGGCCAATCATTTTTGACGTCTGAGGTGCCGCCTGAGGTAGTCTTGTCCGTCTTGCAAGATGCAACAGGCTCCGGCGCAGAATAAGCTCTGCGCCAAAGCGAAAAATTCAAAATGGGATTTCATCGTCCAGATCAGCAGATGGGGTAGGACTGTTGTAGCCGCCACCTTGGCTACCGTCGCTTTGATCGGCCATATACCCGCCTCCGCTTTGACCGCCACCTTGGTCTGCCATGTAACCGCCTTGGTTGCCACCACCACCTTGATTGCCGCCACCCTGGCCACCGTCGTTTCGACCATCAAGCATGGTCAATTCTGAGCGATAAGGGCGCAAGACAACTTCAGTTGTGTATTTGTCCTGACCGGATTGGTCCTGCCATTTGCGGGTTTCCAATTGGCCTTCAAGATAGACTTTAGAGCCTTTGCGCAGATATTGCTCAGCCACCCGAACCAAAGGCTCAGAGGTAATAGACACTCGGTGCCATTCGGTGCGCTCTTTACGCTCCCCGGTGTTCTTGTCTTTCCAGTTTTCGGAAGTCGCGACCGAGAAGTTGCACACTTTGCCACCGCTTGGGAAGTTGCGTACTTCGGGATCTTGTCCCAAATTTCCGATGATGATGACTTTGTTTACTGATCCGGCCATGGCCATTGCCCCCAAATTTTTGCCCTAGAAATCCAGCATTAATACTGGATTTTTGTTAAATTTTGTCAAGTAGAAATGCTCACATATTGGCATCCAATTTCAGTCATATATCTCTGGAACTGCGCCATGGCGCAACCTTCAATTTGGCAAAAACGTGGCTTTTTGTGATTTTGTCTGTTGGGATATTGCGTTTTGATCTGAGGTTAAAACGGTCATATCTATGATGCAGCAATTCTTTTAAATGCACTCTATTCTGCTGCCATTTTGATCACTGGCTCCATACGGGCCAAAATATCATCGGCCAAATGACATTTGATTTGATGGCCGGCCGGCAATTGACGCACCACTGGCACTTCAATATCGCACAGCCCGCCGGGAACCTCTGCCTTCCAACCACAGCGGGTTTGGAAGGGACAACCGGAGGGGGGATTCATCGCCGATGGGATGTCACCTTCAAGCACGATGTGCTTTTTTTGAATCGAGGTGTCAGCAATCGGCACCGCACTGAGCAGAGCCTCGGTATAAGGGTGATAGGGCGGTTGAAACACTTGCTCAGTTGTGCCCATTTCCACCACATGGCCGAGATACATCACTAATACGCGGTCGGATAGATAGCGCACAATCGACAGATCATGGCTGATGAACAGTAATGTGGTCTTATGTTTGCGCTGAATTTCCATCAACAGATCTGTGACCGCCGCTTGCACAGATACATCCAAAGCCGACACTGGCTCATCCGCCACCACGATCTTAGCGTCCCCAGCAAAGGCGCGGGCAATCCCAACTCGTTGTTTTTGCCCACCAGACAGCTGACGCGGCATACGATCGGCAAATTCACGTGGCAATTTCACTAGATCTAGAAGCTCGAGCATCCGTTCCGTACGCTCTGCGGCAGAATCTCCAATCTGAAACAGCTCCAGGGCGCGCACGATTTGGCTGCCCACAGTCATGGATGGGTTGAGCGTATCAAAGGGATTTTGGAACACCATCTGTATATCAGCAACAGTTTTTGTGTTGCGATCCTCTATAGAAATGCCTTCGATGTTTTTACCTTCGAATAATACTTCACCCTCAGTAGCAGTCTCCAATCCCATCAAAACCTTAGCAAATGTCGACTTGCCACAGCCAGATTCGCCAACAATAGCAAGAGTTTCGGACTCGCGGGCTTCAAAGCTAAGGGTTTCATTGGCCTTCACAACCTTCTTATTGCCACCGCCAAACAGCGCATTTGCAGCTACTTCATAGTATTTTTTCAGATTTTCAATCTTGAGCACGACGCGGCCCGGTTCGGCTTTGATCTTCTGTTCTGCCAATTTCAGCGGCACATCCCAGTCAATCTTGCTCCACTTCAGGCAGCGCGAGCTGTGGCGGTCTCCGTGTGGAACGGTATCCATGCGGATTGGGCCTTGATCGCAATGGCCAGCCTGAAAATAGTCACAGCGTGGGCCAAAGTTACAGCCATTCGGCCGCTCATGTGGCAATGGGAAATTACCTGGAATGGCTATCAAGGGGCGGTCATTTTTATCAGCGCCGGGCAGGGGGATCGAGCGAAACAGCGCCTGCGTATAGGGGTGCTGCATTTTGTCGAAAACATCTTCGATACGGCCCGTTTCCACCGCTTCACCGGAGTACATCACACAAATTCGGTCACAGGTTTCCAAAATCAGTCCGAGATTGTGAGAGATAAATAGCATTGAGGTGCCGTATTTCTTACCCAAATCCTTAACCAATTTCACCACAGCGGCCTCAACTGTCACGTCCAGAGCCGTTGTAGGTTCATCGAGAATCAACAGGCTTGGTTTAGACATAAGCGCCATGGCAATCACAATACGTTGTTGCTGACCGCCAGAAAGCTGATGCGGAAATGATTTCAAGATCCGTTCTGGATCAGGGAGTTTCACATCGGTGACAACTTCCAAAGCCCGCGCATATGCGTCTTGCTTGTTGATTCCTTCATGGATCATCGGCACTTCCATCAACTGCTGGCCGATTTTCATGGCGGGATTGAGGGATGCCATTGGCTCTTGATAAATCATCGCAATTTCTGAGCCGCGAATTCCGCGCAGCTCGTCCGGACTCATTAAGTTCAGATCTTGACCTTTGAACTTAATTGTCCCGCCGACCACCCGACCATTCACGCCAAGATCCTGCATCACTCCAAGGGCCACGGTGGATTTACCACAGCCAGATTCGCCGACTAGACCCATAGCCTCTCCGGGTTGAACCGTGCAGCTGAAATCCATAACCGCTGGGATTTCGTTTAGCCGCGTGAAAAAGGAAATTGAAAGCTGTTCGATTTCAAGAACCGGGCCATCATAGTCTTGCTTTACCATTGAATTAATCCCTCAAGCTTTCTTCACGCAGGCCATCAGCCAGTAGGTTTAGACCTAGCACCAAGCTCATCAAGGCAAAGGCGGGCACTAAAGGTGGGGCCAGATAGACCGAGAGTAATTTGCGCCCGGCGTTGATGGTTGTTCCCCAATCAGGGCTTTCCGATTCCAGCCCCAAGCCAAAGAATCCAAGCGTGCCCAGCAGGATGGTGGCATAGCCAATCCGAAGGCAGAAATCCACGATCAGTGGGCCGCGAACATTGGGCAGAATTTCCCAAAGCATAATATACCAAGGCCCTTCACCACGGGTTTGAGCCGCGGCCACATAATCGCGCGTTTTGACGTCCAAGGTCAGGCCTCTCACAATCCGGAAAACGGTAGGGGAGTTTACGAAGACCACCGACACGAAAACTACCAATACTTCGGAAGGCACATCGAACAAATCCAAAAGTGGCGGTAAGAGCGCAATCTTTGTGCCCGCCTCAGAGACCAAGCTCAAATACAGCCAAATTGAGATGATCAGCACGATGGGGAATTGCAGGGTTAAAAAATTCGGTTTCAGGCGGTTTTTGGAATATTGCGCCACGGCAATAAAGACTACTGGGAAGACAAAGAGGATCACAGCCAAATAGTTGGGCAGCCCTGATTCAATGATCTCGGGAGTGACTAGCAGAAAAAAGAGTAAGATCACTGGAAACGCCAAAACCATATTTGACAGGAAGCTCAACACTGTGTCCAATCGCCCCCCAAAATAGCCAGCTGGCAGGCCAAGGGTTATGCCGACCATGAAGGCAAAGACCGTGGCGGCAGGGGCTATCACGATTACAATGCCACTCCCAACGATGGCGCGGCTGAAGACGTCACGCGCCAAAGTATCGCCGCCAAATAGGTAGTAGGGATAGTCACCCTCTTGGGCTCGGATCAGCGGTATGCCGGGGTGTTTATTCTTCATTCCTGAGACTTGGCCCAAGGGATCATGGGTGGCAATCAGATCAAAGCCAGCGCCGAAGAGGGCGGTGAACACCCAAAACAATACCAAGGCAAGGCCGATCATGCCAATCGGGCTGTCAAACAATTTGCCGTAAAGACCCAAGCCGCGTTTGAAGTAGATGGACAAAGCAAATGTGACAGCCAAGGCAATCCATGTGGGTATCAATTGTTTGGAGATGGCTCCTAAGATGCCCGCGGTTTCTGGCGCCACAAATAGCCCCACAATGAGGTAGATAGTAAAGAGGCCTAGCGCAGCATAAAAAGCACCCCAAACCAATTTGAAAATCACTTCTGCAGAAATTTGAAACAAGCCAAATCCTGCGGCTAAGCCAATGATTAGACAGGCCACCAAAGACAGCCAGTTATTGCCAAGGGCCAGTATCGCAAAGGGCGCTAACCCAGTGAGGCTCAAAAGCCAAAGTACAAGGCCAATAATAGCCGTTGGCCCCATAAGGGCGATTGATGGTGGCGTGGGGTTCAGCAGGGTCGACCCATCAGCACGGGAAAACCCACGCGCAGCAGCCGCCACTGCAAAAACACAGAAGGCAGACAATGCGATCAGAAAAAAAGGATTGATGTACGCACCTAAGGTGCCGGTCCAAGTGAGATTTTGCATGGATCTGGTCTCCTTAAGAAATGCGAATGCGAGGGTTTAAGAAGACATAGCCGATGTCAGAGATGAGCTGCGTCAACAAAACAACAACAACACCAACCACAGAGACAGCAAGCAACAAATCTATATCGTTATTGCTGGCCGCTTGCACCAAAACCCAACCGAAGCCTTTGAAATTAAATAAAACTTCAACAATAACCACACCGTTCAACAGCCATGGAATTTGCAACATGATTACGGTGAAAGGAGCAATCAAAGCATTGCGCAGCGCGTGTTTCAAAACGATATTGGCAAAGCTGACGCCTTTAAGGCGCGCGGTGCGGATATATTGCGCTGTCATGACTTCAGCCATGGATGCACGGGTCATCCTGGCAATATAGCCCATGCCGTATAGGGCAATGGTGAGCACCGGCAGCAGGAAATTTTCGAGCGTCGCATGGTCCATGGCAGAGGTTGCCGAGCCTTTGAACCACTTCAGGCCCACGGCGGAAGAGGTGAAAATCGCAATGAAAATCACGCCGGAGACATATTCAGGGGTGGCGGTCGTGAGAATCGCACCGGACGACAAAGAGCGGTCAAGGCGCGAGCCTTCCCGCATCCCCGCAAATACCCCAATCATCAAAGCGCTGGGGATCATCACCATCAACACCCAAAACATGAGCTTCCCCGTCAGGCCAAGACGCGTGGCGACGATCTGGTAGACAGGTTCTTTAAAGCGACTAGAAAATCCCCAATGCCCTTGGAGTACGCCGCAATATTCGTTGGCATTTTCCAATATAGCACCATGGTTGGAGCAGCGGCCCCGGGTCTTGCCATCTATGCCCTCAATTACATAGCCGGGAAGAACACCAAGCCATTCCCCGTAGTTATGCAATTTTCCTTGCGTATAACCCCGATTGCTCAAAAAACTGGCAACTTCAGCATCAGACATCCTGAAATTACCTTCGTTTTTTGCAAGTTTTTCAAGATTAGGATAAAGATTTGTCATAATAAATACTATAAAAGTAAGACAAATAGCTGTTAGCAGCATGACACCTGTTCTGCGTAGGATAAACATCCCCATGGTGTACGTTCCCATCGTATTTTTTTCATTAGACTTGGTAGTCAAAATAAAGGCCACCCCTAAAAATAGGAGTGGCCTTATTAGTTTTTGCTATTTAGGCCGCGTGGCCCCACTTATATATCTGAGGAAGATAGGCAATGTGCATATCAACGCCGACCAGACCTTCAACGTGGTGCCGTTGAACCAAGCGCCAGTAAGGCTGGCATGTAACGCCTTCCTCGATGACGATTGCCTGTATTTTACCCATAACAACCCGACGCTCATCGGCATTTGCCAAAGAGTTGGCCTCTGCTAGTAGGCCATCAAATTCGGCATTGCTCCACGCGAACTCATTCCAAGCTTCGCCGGAACGGTACGCCAGACCAAGAACCTGTGTGCCTAAAGGACGGTGGTTCCAGTTAGTGGCTGAGTACGGGAATTTAGTCCAGTCATTCCAGAAGGTACTGCCTGGCATTAAAGTGCGCTTCACTTTGATTCCTGCATCACGAAGTTGAGCGGCCACCGCATCGCAAGTGTCTTTCCAGAAGCCTGTATCCAGTGAGCGAAGCTCATGTTCGAAGTCGCCATGACCGGATGCATCCATCAACTCTTTAGCTTTGGCTGGATTAAATGGTGCACGGGTTACATCTGGATTGTGTTCTGGGTGCATTGGACCAACGTGACAGTTATCAGCCGCGATGCCCAAGCTTGCATTGCCCAATTCGTTGAGGACATTGTTGTCAACGGCCATCGCTAAGGCTTGGCGCACCATTTTGTTGTCATACGGCGAGTGGCCTTGGTTTGGACGCACAACGATTGTGGCGCCAGATGCAACCTGAGATTTCACCAGGCCAAGTGCGTCGTACAATTCAACAAATTCACCGGTAGTTTCCCAGTTGAGGTCAAACTCTTCAGCTTCAAAGCCAGCCATGTGGGTTGCAGGATCACTGCCATAGTCAATGAATTCAATACGGTCTGTATATCCACCTTTGCCAGCGGCATAGCCCCACCATTCAAAACCTTCGTTGCGGACGATGGATGCTTTCACGCCGACTTCCAAGTTTTCTGGCAACATGAAGCCTGTGCCAATCGGATTGGACACCATGGTTTCAACCGTAAACGACTTGTGTACGATCTGCGCTGGATAATCTGACATACCAGGAACAATAGTAATATCTGGTTGTAAAAGGTTCAGGTGAACTGTGGAAGAGTCTACAACCACGACGGCACCTTCACGAGCCAAACCTGTCGCTTCATCAACCAAAGAGGCCATACGACCAGCCATGGAATTGCCTTCAAGGCCTTTGTCACACCAGCCAACAATGTTTCGAGCAACATCTTCAGCGGTGAAGTCGTCGCCATTGTTCCACTTAACACCTTCACGGATTTTTAACACATATTGTGTTGCATCGGCATTGGCTTCCCAGCTTGACAGCAACATCGGTTTGAATGATCCGTCACTGTTGTACTCTACGAGATATTCCAGCCAACCTGCTGAAAAAATCGAAATCTGCGTCCAGTCATGGGTGCGTGGATCTTTCATGGCTTTGACGTCCATCTGCATACGGATGGTACCGCCCATTTTAGCATGTCCGCCAGCTACAGCAGGGGCGTCGAGGCCCAGCAATCCGTAGGCTGCAACGGTAGACACACCCAAAGCTGTTGCCCGCGAAATGAATTCGCGGCGGTCAAGTTTGCCAGCTTTTTCTTCTGAAGCATACATTTCTGCTGCCGGATGCATAAAATTATTATCTTGGGTCATCTTTTTCTCCCTGTGACACATAATAGTCTCGATAGAGCCAAATGCCGTGTCGTTCGAACGACGTCCTTACATTAGACCCAACTGATGACTATTCAGGCTCATAAAACGCGATAGGTCAACGGTAAGTTTCGACAATCTGGGTAAATAAACGACATATAACTGTCGTAGAATACAAGTATATAGGGTTGACAGGCCGATATTCAAATATTTTGTACTGCCTTGGGCTGGTCTTGTATTTAAGTTATAAAGCTGTCGGAAGAAATGGGACTGGAAATAAAAGCCGGATTTGGGCCAGCCTATTATAGTTGATCAGCGGCAATACTGCGCCAATCGACCATGCGTTTGCGAAACCAAGTCCGTTGGCGTTTGGCATATTGGCGAGAGGCTGTCACGGCAAATGCCTTGGCCTGTTCCAAGCTATACTGTCCATGAAGGTACGCGATCATCTCTGGGGCACCGATGGCCTGTGATGATCGTAAATCTGGATCCCAATGCTCTAAGTTGGCCTGCGCTTCGTCCAAGGCGCCTGCATTAATCATTATGTCAAACCGAAGTGCCAAGCGCGCGTTGAGCCATTCAACAGGGCTGGCCAGATGTAGCGCATTACAGTTGTTTAGCGCCATCATGGGCGGCGCAGTCTGGGCGTGCCATTCGACAATCGATTGCCCTGTGGCTTGCAATACCTCCCAAGCCCGCGACACCCGCATTGGATTTTGCATATCGATCTTTGATTTAGTTGCCGCATCCAAGGTCTCAAGCATGTGGGAGATTTGACCGTTGGCCAGTAATTGTGCGGAGCTTGCGCGTATGTCATTGGGGATGGGCGGGATATCAGCCAGGCCTTCGGTCAATGCTCTGAAATACAGCCCCGTTCCGCCAACAATAATTGGCCGTTGACCCGAAACTAGGATAGGCGCGATGTCGCGCAACCAATCGCCGACAGAGTAGCTGGCCTGATTGGACACATGGCCATAGAGCAAATGTGGGAATTGCCACTCCTCTTGCATACTGGGCCGCGCGGTCAGAATCCGCCAGCCATCATAAACCTGCAAAGCATCGGCATTCACAATGACTCCGCCCAGTTCTGCCGCGATTTTGAGGGCCAAAGCCGATTTGCCACTGGCCGTCGCACCGGCAATTAAGATGGGGCGGTATTTGTCGAGGGTTGAGATCACTGTTTGAGCCTGCATTTTAGCTTATTCCCGTTTTTTTTCATTTCTCACGCAACACGCCGTTGCTCTTACCAGAGTTTTCAGACATCTTAGCAAAAATTCAGATGAGGGCAAAATGCAAGATACTCCCGGTTCTCTAGGTCATTTCAACCGTGTTCTGTTGAAAATCTCCGGAGAGGCCCTTATGGGCGATCAGGGCTACGGATTACATCCCCCAACCGTAGAACGTATTGCGGCAGAAGTTAAAACTGTTCACGACATGGGGGCTGAGATTTGTATGGTAATTGGCGGCGGTAATATTTTTCGCGGTCTACAAGGCTCTGCACAGGGGATGGAACGCACCACTGCGGATTATATGGGCATGTTGGCCACCGTAATGAACGCGTTGGCGATGCAAAGCTCGTTGGAAGAGCAAGGTATCCACACACGGGTTGTATCTGCCATCCCAATGGATCAAGTTTGCGAACCCTATATTCGCCGCCGAGCCGTGCGGCATTTGGAGAAAAAACGCGTTGTCATTTTCGCTGCTGGCACAGGTAACCCCTATTTCACTACAGATACAGCCGCCACACTGCGCGCCAGTGAAATGGCCTGCGAAGCCATCTTCAAAGGCACACAGGTTGATGGTATTTACGACAAAGACCCCAATCTACATTCAGACGCCGTGCGCTACGACACTGTGACCTATGATGAAGTCTTGCAAAAGCGTCTTAAAGTCATGGACGCCTCAGCCATCGCGCTTGCCCGTGACAATAGCCTGCCAATCATCGTATTTTCACTTGATGAACCGGGGGGATTTAGAGGCATATTGTCAGGCAAAGGCACCTACACCAAGGTTCACGGATAACCTAAGTAAAAGAAAGAATAATAATGTCGGATGACCCTTTAGATATTGATGTTGACGATCTGCAACGCCGTATGGATGGAGCCATGTCCTCATTGAAAACAGAATTTGCCTCTCTGCGCACCGGTCGCGCCAGTGGCTCTATTCTCGATCCGGTAATGGTGGATGCCTATGGCCAGATGACCCCGATCAACCAAGTTGGCACGGTAAACGTGCCGGAATCTCGGATGGTAACAGTGAATGTTTGGGACAAAGCTCTTGTGGGCAAGGTGGAAAAAGCAATTCGCGAGAGTGGCTTGGGTATCAATCCACAAACCAACGGCACCATCATAATGCTGCCGATCCCGGAATTAAACGAAGAACGGCGCCGCGAGTTGACCAAAGTCGCTGCAGGCTATGCCGAACATTGCCGTGTATCGATTCGCAATGTGCGCCGCGACGGCATGGACCAAATCAAAAAGGCCAAAAGCGCGGGCATGTCGGAGGACGACCAAAAACTCTGGGAATCTGAGGTGCAATCGATGACGGATGCTCAAATTAAATTGATTGATATAGCTTTGGACGTGAAACAAGCCGAAATCATGAAGGTTTAAAGTGGTGCTCTAAATGTCCCAAGCTGCGGATCATGTCGCGATAATAATGGATGGTAATGGCCGTTGGGCACAACAGCGCGGTAAGCCGCGACTGGTGGGGCATCGCGCTGGGGCCCGTCGTGTTCGCGAAATTTTGGGGGCCTGTCCGAGTGCGGGGGTGAAATACCTAACCGTTTTTGCTTTCTCAACCGAGAACTGGAAGCGCACTCAGGTGGAGGTCAGTGGTTTGATGCTTCTGTTCAAGCGCTATATTAGGCGCGAAACTCAAGCTTTGATTGATGATGGTGTGCGGGTGCGGTTTATTGGGGACCGTATAAAGCTGGACAAGGTGCTGGTGAGTTTGATGGATGAACTTGAGCTCTTAACTTCGCAAAACTTTGTTGTTAATCTGACAGTCGCCTTGAACTACGGTGGCCGTGATGAGGTCACTCGTGCCGCACAACGTATGGCACGTGATGTTGAAACCGGCAAATTGGCGGCAAAAGATGTGACAGCTGAGGTGCTGGCAGGTTTTCTTGACACGCATTTTCTGCCCGACCCTGATCTTGTAATACGCACCAGCGGCGAAGCACGGATTTCAAACTTCCTACTGTGGCAATCGGCCTATGCGGAATATGAGTTTGTCGACACCCTATGGCCAGATTTCACGGCCAATGAATTTAACCAATTGCTTGCCAAATTTGGCAAACGCGAACGCAAGTTTGGAGCCGTTTTAGCATGAGCCAAGAAAAATGGGCAGATTTACCTCAGCGTTTTACCTCTGCTGTGGTGATGTTGATCATCTTCGCAGCGGCGCTTTATCTTGGCCTAACGGGTATTTTGCTGCTTGGCTTTGTGGGCGTTTTGGCCATGCAATGGGAATTGGCGCGGATGTTTGGCGTCTCAGGACGCCGTCTCTTGGCTGTAATCTCGGTGGCCGTCTTGGGCTGGTTACCGATGGTGGTGCAGCCGGGGATCTTGTTTGCAGGTATGACTTTGCCAGCCGTCGCAGGATTTTTGCCTATTATGATTGGCGCTGCTTTGGTCAAACAACAACGGGGCATTTATGTGGGCTACGGCGCGCTCTTGACCCTCGGCATGGTTGGCTTTTGGCACCTTGCTTTGAATTTCGGCAGCTTTGGCATCGCTATTTTGGCTGCTGTGGTGATTTTATCAGATATCGGCGGGTATATTGCCGGCCGTATGATCGGTGGTGCGAAGTTTTGGCCGTCGATTAGCCCAAAAAAAACCTGGAGTGGAACCATCGCCGGTTGGGTGCTGGTTGCCGGCTTGGGTTTTGTTCTTATGCAATATTCAGGTGCGGCTTGGATGGTGCCCGTGGTCGTCGCCGTGGCGTTTGGCGCACAGATGGGTGATATCGCTGAAAGCTGGGTAAAACGTCGGGTTGGTGTCAAAGACAGCTCGCAACTGATTCCTGGCCATGGTGGTTTTCTGGATCGGTTTGATGGGTTTATCGGAGGTGCGGCAGTGCTTGGGATCATCACGGCATTGTTTTTGAATTGATGCGACGCATTTCGATATTTGGGGCGACCGGATCCATCGGGCAAAACACACTTGATTTGGTGCGCCGGGACAAAAAATCTTACAAAATAGTGGCACTGACGGGTGGCCGTAATATCGCACAGCTGGTCCGAGATGCCCGTGAATTTCACCCTGACGTAGTGGTGACGGCCTTTCCTGAGCTGCTGCCCGCCTTGAAAGAAGGCGTTTCGGGGCTAAAAATAGAGGCTGCGGCTGGAGGTTTGGCGATCTGTGAAGCGGCAGACCGCCCTGCGGATTGGATTATGTCGGCTATTGTTGGCATTGCGGGCCTGGCGCCAAGCTTGAACGCGGTGCGACAGGGTGCGACATTGGCTTTGGCCAATAAGGAATCGCTGGTCACTGCTGGCCCTTTGCTTTTAGCGCAGGCGGCAGAGCATGGGGCTGTTGTTCTGCCGGTCGATAGTGAACATTCAGCAGTATTTCAGGCGTTGCTGGGCGAAGATATAGCCAGTGTTGAGCGGATCATCATCACCGCAAGTGGGGGCGCTTTCCGAGATTGGCCTCAGGCAGATCTGGCACATGCCACCCCAGCACAGGCCCAAACTCATCCCAATTGGTTGATGGGGCGAAGGATTACCATTGATAGTGCATCTATGTTTAATAAAGCTATGGAATTAATTGAAACAAAAGAATTTTTTTGCATAGATGAAGCTAAAATTGAAACTATAATACACCCGGAAAGTTTGATTCACGCCATAGTAGGCTTTAATGATGGTGGCATGATGGCCCATGTGGGGGCGCCCGATATGCGCCACGCCATTGGCTTTGCCTTGAATCACCCCAAACGCCAGCACCTCGATGTGGCGCGGTTGGATTTCACCACCATTGGCCAGTTTCGGTTTTTTGCGGCGGATGAGGCGCGCTACCCCGCACTTCGTTTGGCGCGAGAAGTTATGTGCAAGGGACATCTTTGGGGGGCTGCCTTCAATGCGGCCAAAGAGGTTGCATTGGATCGTTTTATCGTCTCTGATATCGGCTTTTTGGATATGGCGCAAGTGGTAGAGGCGGTGTTACGAGAGTTGGATCACGTAGGAGATTTAAATACAGTGTCCCGCGATTTGCAAGATATCTTGCAGGTCGATCAGGCGACACGCGAGTTAGCGAGGACTTTAGATGTTTGATATTGCGGCGCTCTCCGCCTCGTTTGGTGGCTTTATCTGGGTGGTATTCTTTTTTGTATTGGCGCTCTCAATCATCGTGGCTGTGCATGAGTATGGCCATTATATAGTTGGGCGTTGGTGCGGCATCCATGCTGAGGTATTCTCGGTTGGCTTTGGCTCTGTGTTGCTATCGCGGGTGGACCGCCATGGCACACGCTGGCAGATTGCAGCGTTGCCTTTTGGGGGCTTTGTTAAATTCAAAGGTGATGCGGATGCGGCCAGTGCGCCTGACGGGCATATTTTAGTGGGCCTTGATCCGGTTGAAGTACGACGCACCATGCATGGCGCGCCCATCTGGGCAAGAGCAGCCACTGCAGCGGCGGGGCCTGCGTTCAATTTCATCCTCTCAATCATACTATTTTGTGCTTTGTTCATGTGGCAGGGGCAGTTTACCGATAGCCTTAAGATTGCCACATTGTCTCCCACACCGAGCGTGAATGCCTTACAGGTTGGCGATGAGATCACCGCGCTGAATGGGCTTGAGGTCGCAAATTTCAAGGATTTTGTGATAGCTGGTCAAGATGTTACAGCGCCGGTACGCTACACTGTTCTTCGCGAGGGCCGCTGGGTTGAGGCTTGGGGTCCCGTGCCCTTTCCGGCTTTGGTGTCGCAAGTTCAACCGCGTTCGGCGGCTATTGAAGCCGGCATTGAAGCAGGCGACGTAATCATCCGTATTGACGGAAAAGACGTCAACGGGTTCGGTGATTTACAGATGGCGGTTGCTGCGGCTGATGCGGATGAGATGCTGTTTACGGTTTGGCGGGGAGGGACGGAGTTTGACGTTGTTTTGACATCGCGCCCCGTGGCCATTCCGGGACCGGACGGCAGTTTTGAAAATCGCCGTTTGGTGGGAATTACAGGCGGGTTGTTTTTTGAACCAGGGATCGAGCCGCTGCCCTTTGGCACTGCAATTTCAGCCGCTGTGGAGCGCACTTGGTATATCATCACAGTGTCTTTGGCTGGTCTTAAACAGATGATTTTGGGTTCAATCAGCACCTGTAACTTATCAGGGCCAGTTGCAATTGCCGAGACTGCGGGGCAGGTGGCCAGCCAAGGCGCTTTGCAGTTTCTGGCGCTGATTGCTGGGTTGTCGACGGCGGTAGGCTTGATGAATCTATTTCCGATTCCAGTTTTGGATGGTGGGCATTTGTTATTTTGCGCCTATGAAACGATTACTGGTCGCAAGCCCAGTGATTCTGTGTTGCAGTTTTTGATGACATTTGGGCTGGTCTTGGTCTTGGGTCTGACTGTTTTTGCTGTTGTGATGAATTCAATCTGCCCATGAGTATACTCTGGCGCAATTTATCCTGCTCAAACTGTAGTTGGTTTTGACTCGTGTGCAGTGAGGCGGTAAGTTTACAAGGTATTATACATGCCATTACTTGGGGGCCGATGTGATTAAATTTTTTAAAGCCAAGAGAAATTGGGTAACCGATCTTATCCGCTGTATTTTTGCGGCGGCTTTTGCTGTTCTCTGCCTCGCGCAGATCGCGCAGGCTCAGGGTTTTCAAATCTCATCTGTGACCATTGAGGGCAACCTACGAATCGAAACCGCCACCATCGAATCTTTAACGAACATTGAAGTGGGTAATTTTCTGAGCACAGGCGAAGTCAATGACGCAGTTCAACGTGTGCGTGATTCCAAATTGTTTGAATTTGTCTCCGCCGATGTCAAAGGCTCTGATCTGAGAATAGTCGTTGTTGAGTTTCCAACGGTGAATCTCGTGGCCTTTGAAGGCAATGATCGGCTTGATGAAGGCCAATTGAAGGCTTTGGTACTCACTGTACCGCGCCGTGTGTATTCGGTAAGCGAAGTCCGCAATGATGCAAAGTCCATCGCCGCTGCCTATGCCAACCAGGGGCGTATAGCTGCCAGTGTTGAACCGCGCATCATTCGCCGCTCGGACAATCGCGTGGATGTGGTGTTTGAGATCATTGAGGGTGGCGTTGTTGAAATTGAACGAATCTCCTTCGTGGGCAACCGCGCTTTTTCAGACAGTCGCTTGCGTCGCATTTTGAACACAAAACAGGCAGGCTTGCTGCGCTTGCTGATCCAGCGTGACACTTTTATCCAAGACCGTATCGACTTCGACAAACAGGTTTTAAAGGATTTTTACAATTCCCGTGGCTATGTGGATTTTCAAACGTTGTCCGTGAATTCCGAATTGTCAAAAACGCGTGAAGCTTTCTTCGTCACCTTCCAAGTTCAAGAAGGCCAGCAGTTTTCATTTGGTAAAATCACTACGTCATCTGATCTATCCAGTGTGGATGTAGAAGAGTTCGCTCTCGTGATCAAAACTGTTGAGGGTAAAGCCTACTCCCCTGGAGCGGTTGAAAATACAATAGAACTGATGGAGCGTCGGGCTTTACAGCTGGGTTTGGATTTTGTTCGGGTTGAGCCGCGTGTCACACGTAATTATGAAAATTTGTCTTTAGACATTGATTATGTACTATCTCGTGGTCCTCGCGTCTTTGTCGAACGGATTGATATCTCTGGTAACAGCACTACCTTGGATAGGGTGATACGGCGTGAATTTAAGGTTGTTGAGGGCGATGCTTTTAACCCACGTGAAATGCGCGCAACTGCTGAACGCATTCGCGCGCTCGGCTTTTTTGGTGACGCAGAATTGACCGCTAAGGAGGGGTCTGCGCCCAATCAGAAAGTTGTGGATGTATTAGTTTCTGAAAAACCGACAGGCAGTCTAAGTTTTGGTGCAAATTATAACTCTGCCAATGGCGTCGGTTTTATGGCGAACTTTAAAGAAAAAAACTTTTTGGGCCGTGGCCAGTCTCTTGATTTCAGTTTGAACAATACAACGAGCACTACAACCGTAGAATTTGGTTTTGATGAGCCGGCAATTCTCAACCGCGATATAAGTTTTAATTTTGGCTTACGCTATGGAACTACGAATGCCAGTAACGCCAAGTATGATACCGAGATTTCATTATTATCAACAGCTCTGAGGTTCCCGGTTAATGAATTTGGAGCGCTGCAAGTGAAGGCGTTTTATAAATCAGAACTACTAAATAATATAACATCGTCATCTAAAGTTCTATTAAACGAAGGTGATGGGTCTCGGGTTTCTGGTCTGGGTTTTGGTTATTCTTACACCCTTGATAATAGAGAAAAAGGCATCAATCCAATAGGTGGTACGTTTTTAAAATTCTCACAAGATTTATTGAGTGTTAGTGGCAGTAGCCTGGTTGAAACAACTTTTAAAATTGGAAGAGAGACTTCCTTCAGAAATGAAGACGTTAGAGTATCCGCAGTTTTTGAAGCTGGCTCAGTCGGCTTTTTAGATAATAAGAATACACGCGTCACTGACAGGTTTTTTCTAGGGAGCAATATGTTCAGGGGATTTGGACCAGGGGGCTTGGGGCCGCGCGAAACTAATGGAACAACTATCAATGATGCACTGGGCGGCAACCACTTTACTGTGGCACGATTTGAGGCGCGGGCTCCCTCAGGACTTCCGGAAGAGTATGGAATTGAGTTGGGTACTTTCATGGATGTGGGCTCCGTTTGGGGGTTGGATTCTGAGACTGTAGCCGCTGCCGATGCCGGAACAATTAAACAGGAAAATTTTTCCATTCAATCAGTGGTAGGTGCTTCTTTATTTTGGACTACCCCAATCGGTCCGTTACGGTTCAATTGGAGCAGGCCACTTAACAAATCATCTGATAATATTTATGAGAATTTTGACCTCACAATAGCGACTTCGTTTTAAAGATGGGGCGGATCTTGGGCAGTGATACCATCCTCTTGTTTTTGAGTTGCATATGGCTGGCCTTGCCGCTGCCCGTATTGGCGCAAGCCTCTGGAATTTTGGTGGTGGATCTTGATCGCGCTTATGAGACCTCGAAATTTGGTCTGTCGATGCGCGATGCATTTAATATCGATAACCAGTTGGTCACTGACGAAAACGTGACCATTCTGAATGCCCTGAAAGAGGAAGAGCTTCAACTGACCGAAGATCGTACCACTCTATCGCCGGAAGATTTCGCCATTGCTGCTGCAAATTTTGACACCAAGGTGCAAGAAATTCGCAGGCTTCGTTTGCAGAAAATCCGACAGGTTGACGAGCGTTTCAAACGTTTGAAGCTCTTTTTTTTCCAGCGTATCGACCCGTTTTTCGATGTGGTGATGCGGGAGTTTAATGCTACTGCAATTTTAGAGAAAGGCTCAGTGGTGCGCAGTATTGCGGCCATCGACATCACAGATCTTTTGGTTGAGCGCGTGGATCAAGCCTTTCTCGCCAGCTCAGAAAATACGGGATCTGACTCTAAAAACTAGCAACCTGTTGCACCAGATGTCGGGGCTTGTTAGCTGTGAACACATCAAGGAACAAACATATGACCGAACTCGCAAGTGCTGACATTCAACTGATCCAAGCCATCCTGCCACATCGCTACCCGTTTTTGCTGGTTGACCGTGTGGAAGACATCGATGGGGTGAAATCCGCACGTGGGATCAAGAACGTCACGATGAACGAGCCGCATTTTCAAGGTCATTTTCCTGGTACGCCGATTATGCCGGGTGTGGCAATCATCGAAGCCTTGGCGCAAACAGCAGCTGTTATGGTGGGTGTTACCCATAAATTGGCCAATACCAATATGTTGATTTACTTCATGGCCATTGATAAGTGCAAATTCCGCCGCAAGGTTGTGCCAGGCGATGTGTTGGAACTACATGTAGAAACGCTGCGCGGTGGTTCTAAAATTTGGAAATTCAAAGGCCGCGGATTGGTGAACGGAGAGATGGCAGCTGAAGCTGAATTTACCGCCATGATAGATTTGCCGGAGAAAGCCAAGTGAGCATCCACGCCTCAGCCGATATCCACGCTTCGGCGGTGATTGAACCTGGTGCCGTTATTGGTGCTGGCTGTAAAATCGGTCCATTTTGCTGGATTGGGGCCAATGTGCAATTGGCCGAGAATGTGGCATGCCTGTCACATGCCGTCATTCGTGGCCATACTCAAATTGGCTCTGAAACTAAGATTTTTTCCTTCGCAGTCATCGGGGAAATACCGCAAGATTTGAAGTTTAACGGCGAAGAATCCACTTTGGAAATAGGCCAGCGTACGACCATTCGCGAGCATGTTACCGTCAATACGGGCACCCAAGGTGGCGGCGGGCTCACATTCATTGGCGACGATTGTTTGCTGATGGCCGGCTGCCATATCGCCCATGATGCGCGTTTGGCCAATCGGATCATCATTGTGAATTCTGCTGCGATTGCTGGTCACGTGGTGATTGAGGATGATGTGATTGTGGGTGGTCTGAGTGGCATCCATCAATTTGTGCGTGTTGGCAAGGGTGCTATCATCGGTGCTGTGACTATGGTGACCAATGATGTGATCCCGTATGGTTTGGTGCAAGGGCCGCGCGGGCAATTAGACGGCCTCAATTTGGTGGGCCTGAAACGGCGCGGGGTTGATCGCAGCGATATAACCTCCCTGCGGGCGGCATTTCAGATGTTGGCACAAGGAGAAGGGGCGTTCCAAGATCGTGCTAAGCGATTGGGCGAGGAAACGGACAGCTACTATGTGCAGGAAATTGTCAATTTTGTGATGGGCGAAAGTGGTCGTTCATTTCTCACACCGGGATGATCTGATGCTGGCGCTCATATGCGGGCAGGGCGCTTTGCCTAGGCTTATTGCCCAAAGCTGTACCAAGCCTCCTTTAATTGCCTGTTTGGTTCAGTTTCAGCCTGATGAACTGCCCCCTGATGTTGAATTTCGTCTAGAAAATCTTGGTTCATTTTTAGAGCAACTCACAGAGCAAGGGATCACGCAGGTTTGCTTTGCGGGTGCTATTAGGCGCGCAGAAATTGATCTAACACTCATTGATGCCGCCACGCAGCCTTTGGTGGCCCGCATTGCGTCCGCATTAGCCCAGGGCGATGATGGGGCCTTGAAGATTGTGATTGAGATTTTCGAACAGCGGGGCTTTACGGTGGTTGGTTTTGATCAGATTGCGCCGGACTTGTTGCCACCTGCTGGGGTCTTGACTGCGCGCGCTCCACAACTTCACGACCAAGAGGATGCTGCGCGGGCGGCAGCTGTGATTGCTACCATCTCGCCTTTGGATATTGGGCAAGCCTGCGCCGTTGCAAGTGGCCATGTGCTGGCGGTTGAGGCCTATGGTGGCACTGAATGGATGTTGCACTCATTGACTGCCCGGGATGAGGCATGGCCTAAGGGCGGGATTTTATTTAAAGCCCCTAAAAATGGCCAAGACCGCCGGGTTGATCTTCCAGCCATTGGGCTGGCCACCTGTCAGCAAGTCAAACAAGCCGGTTTAGAGGGCATTGTCATCCACCATGGCGGCGTGGTGGTGCTGAATTTGGCGCTGGTGATTGCCGAGGCCAATAGGCTTGGGCTGTTTATTTGGGTGCGTGAGGATCAGCTATGAAAATTTTTATTCTGGCTGGTGAAGCATCTGGAGATCGCCTTGGCGCGGCCCTGATGCAAGGCTTACAAAAGGCTGTTCCGGTTGTTGAGTTCCAAGGGGTGGCTGGTCCTGAGATGCAGATGCAGGGCATCAACAGTCTGTTTGATATATCTGAACTTTCGGTTATCGGGCTTGCAGAGATATTGCCAAAATACATGGGGTTGCGACGTCTGTTGGCACAAACCGTCGATGCTGTGCTCGTATGGAAGCCAGATGTTTTGATCACCATCGACAGCCCAGATTTCTGCCTGAGGGTGGCCAAGGTTGTCCGGGCTGCAAACCCTTCGATCCGGACGGTGCATTATGTGGCGCCCACCGTTTGGGCTTGGCGGCCAAAACGGGCACGAAAGATGGCGCAATTTATTGACCACGTCCTAGCTCTTTTCCCTTTTGAGCCTCCTTATATGGAGGCGGAAGGCATGGCTTGTGATTTCGTAGGTCATCCGATTACAGCGATGCCCCCAGCCACCAAAACAAAAATTGCAGAATTTCAATGTTCTGTTGGTCTTGATGCCATGCGGTCAGCATTGGTTATATTGCCCGGATCTCGGCGCTCAGAAGTGCAACGGCTGTTGCCTGTGTTCTGTGAGGTGCTGTCAGCGCCGGATTTTTCCGAGACACAACTGATTTTCCCGACCCTGCCGCATCTTGCGCAGGTGGTGCGGAATCAGGTGGCAGGCCTATCGCAAGACTGCTTTGTTGTGGCTGGCGAAGGGCTGTCAGCTGAGGCAGCTGCCGCGCAGCGCTTTACAGCCTTTGCCACAGCGCAGGCCGCCTTGGCCGCCTCCGGCACGGTATCGCTTGAGCTGGCCGCTGCAGGCACGCCAATGGTGATTGCCTATGATATGGGGCTGGTGTCGCGGGTAATTATTGGTGCGATGCTTCGTGTGGATACCGTGACATTGGTGAACCTGGTTTCAGAGACCCGGGATGTGCCTGAGTTTATCGGAAAAAACTGTAAGGCCGATTTGATCGCGCCTGCATTGGTTCAAATTTTACAAAATCCGCAGGCACAAGAGCATGCGATGCGAACCACGATGGAACGGTTGGGACAAGGTGATCTGGCTTTGGCTGATCGTGCAGCGCAAGCTGTCTTGGCTCGGCTTTAACCTCGGGTGATCCAACCGCCGCCCAAAACCCGGCTGCTGTTGGGATCATAAAATACGCAGGCTTGCCCCGGTGCGACACCTTCTTCAGCCATCATCAATTCCACCACGGCTTCTGTGTCCGAAATTGGCCGCAAGATTGCATCCTTTGGTGGACGGGTCGAGCGCACTTTGGCAGCGATCTTCCATTCAGCCTTTGACATTAATGGTTCATCACCAAGCCAGTTCACCTCTCTTAAAGGCACTTGCCGCGTGGCTAGCATCTCTTTTGGTCCAACGATCACCTGCTTGAGGTCAATATCCAAGCGTACAACGTAGATCGGGTCGATCAAGCCGCCAATGCCCAATCCGCGACGCTGGCCGATGGTGTAATGGATGATGCCATCGTGCCGGCCCAAGAAATTGCCCTGAAAATCTACAATATCACCGGGCTGCGCAGAACCGGGATGCAGTTTTTTGATTACAGCGGCATAGTTGCCATCAGGCACAAAGCAAATGTCCTGACTGTCAGGTTTATCCGCCACGCCCAGCCCGTATTTAATGGCCAAAGTACGGGTTTCGGCTTTGGACGTGAGATGCCCAAGCGGGAAGCGTAGATAACCCAGCTGTTCAGGGCTGGTGGAAAACAGAAAATAGCTTTGATCACGCTGGTGATCCGCAGCCATGTGCAATTCGGCGCCCAAGGGGCCGTCTTTGCGTTGGATATAATGCCCGGTTGCCATGCAATCAGCGTCAAGGTCCTTGGCGGTTTGCAGCAAGTCTTTGAATTTTACCCGTTCATTGCAGCGAATGCAGGGTACAGGGGTAGCGCCCGCAAGATAGCTTTCAGCAAAATCATCAATTACAGCTTCACGGAATTTAGTTTCATAATCAAGTACATAGTGCGGAAAATTCAAGTCTTCCGCCACGCGTCGCGCGTCATGAATATCACGCCCTGCGCAACAGGCTCCTTTTTTGGCCAATGCAGCACCATGGTCATAGAGTTGCAGTGTGATGCCCACAACATCATAGCCCTGCTGCGCCAAATCGGCTGCCACAACCGAGCTGTCGACGCCACCAGACATGGCCACAACAACGCGAGTGTCTTTGGGAGCCTTGGCAAATCCGAGAGAGTTTAGGGGCATATCATTGGGCATTTGGGGCCGATCAGTCCTGCTGAATTTAGCACAATTTGTAATAACAATAACCTCGTGCTTCAAAACACATTAATTGATCTGCGGTCAAGTGCCGGTAACATAAGAAGTGAAAACCATGCATATTAAAAAGTTTCAAGGCCCCCACACCATGCAATTGCCCTTTGGCAATTTTATGAGTCTGGCATATATGCCTCAGAAATTCACCAAACGTTGGGTGGCATCGAGAAAGGCGACGGTGGTGAACGCGGTGCTGATCTGGTCTATTTCATTGGACGAGGCATTTAATTTATATGTGTTGTCGCATGATGAACATACCATCTGGGAGATAGCTGTTGCGCATTATGGCGAACGCGCCTTGGGGGTGACGTCGTTGAAAAATATCAACAACCCGAAAAATAATTTAAGAAAATTATAATTCGTAGAAGAATTAATTATTTTTTTATATCCAGTTATTGTAGAAATTTATTTGGGATATTGGGCGTATACTTTTGAATAAAATACTCCGGAAACTTCTAAGAGAATCGAGCGGATACTAGGCCATACCATTTTCAACGTATATGCAACGAATTGGGGCGAGGAAGGTGTCGATCTTGCTAGGCTCTACGACTATGATTAAGATTTGATTCTGCTTAATCTCTAAAATGAAGGCAAAAGCGCTCTGGACGGCCTAGGATCCTAATTGTAGTTTGGGATTCAGAATCTGGGGATTTTCATGCCACAAAACCAACCAGTATCACATCTGACTGAAAAGCAAGCGCGCGCCGAATTGGCGCGCTTGGCTGATGTGTTGGGCAAGGCCAACATCGATTATCATGGTGAAGATTTACCAACGGTGGATGACGCCGCCTTTGATGGCTGGAAAAGGCGCAACCAAGAAATTGAGGCTCTTTTTCCAGCGCTAAAACGCGTCGATAGTCCATCTGATCAGGTGGGTGCCCGACCGAAAGATGGGTTTGGCAAGATCAGGCACAGCCAGCGAATGCTGTCATTGGGCAATGCCTTTAGTGCTGACGACGTGCAAGAGTTTGTGGCGCGGGTGAAAAAGTTTCTAAGCATTGATCCTGATCAAGCCTTGCGCATGACCGCAGAACCAAAAATTGACGGGCTGTCGCTTGCGGTGCGCTATGAAGAGGGGCGTTTGGTGCATGCTGTCACCCGTGGTGATGGAGAGGTTGGCGAGGATGTCACCGCCAACGCAAAAACCGTCGCTGACATTCCGCAAAGCCTAATCGATGCGCCGGACATCCTTGAGGTGCGCGGCGAGGTCTATATGACCCATGCAGATTTTGCAGCTCTGAATGAGACACAGGCGCAGTTGCGGCAAAAGCCCTTTTCAAACCCGCGCAATGCGGCTGCGGGTTCGTTGCGCCAGTTGGATGCAGAAATCACCCGAGCGCGACCCTTACGGTTCTACGCCTATGCATGGGGCGAGCTGTCTGAGCCCTTGGGGGTAACGCAATCTGAGGCGGTGATGCGCTTGCAGGACTTAGGTTTTTCAACCAACCCATTGTTTATTAATTGCGAAACGTTAACGGAGCTTATCGCCCATTATGCCCAGATCGAACGTGAGCGTTCGGATCTTGGCTATGACATTGATGGCATGGTTTATAAGGTAGATGATCTGGCACTACAGTCTCGGCTTGGTTTTCGTGCCACCACGCCGCGTTGGGCCACTGCCCATAAGTTCCCGGCCGAACTGGCTTGGACAGAATTGCTGGATATCGACATTCAAGTTGGGCGCACCGGTGCCCTAAGCCCGGTTGCACGGCTTAATCCGATAACGGTTGGTGGCGTTGTGGTTTCGAATGCCACGCTTCACAATGAGGATTACATAGCAGGCCGCGACAGCAAGGGTGGAAAAATTCGGAGCGGTAAGGATATTAGGATTGGTGATTGGGTGCAGGTCTACCGCGCAGGCGATGTGATCCCTAAAATCGCAGATGTGGACCTGTCACGTCGTTTCGCTGAGAGCGTGGTTTTTGATTTTGCCGCGAAGTTGAAGCAAGAAGGCATCGAAGGTAGCCGCGACCCGGGCGATGCGGTCTGGCGCTACTCCGGATCTGAACCCTTGCCAGATTTGGCGATTGAGACTCTGAGACATTTTGTATCTCGGCAAGCCTTTGACATCGAAGGTCTTGGTGCTAAGCAAATTGAACAATTCTATCACCGAGGCTGGATTTGCACACCGGTTGAAATTTTTACTCTAGAAACGCGGTTTGGACCGGACCAGCTACAACAGCTGAGCAAGCTGGAAGGCTGGGGCATAAAATCGGCGAAAAACTTGTTTGATGGGATCAATGAAAAGCGGCGCATTGCTCTGCATCGGCTGATCTTTGCCCTTGGAATTAGACATGTGGGTGAGGGGGCGGCCAAGCTTTTTGCTAACCGGTTTATCACTTGGCAGGCTTTCGAGGATGCCATGTGTGCCGCAATACCAGACAGTGAGCCTTGGGCCGCTTTGGTCGACATTGATGGGATTGGGGCCGTAATGGCAAAATCTGTTGCTGCGCCGTTTCAGGATTCTGAGCGTTTGCTGGCAATACGGAATCTGGTGGCGCAGCTGGATGTGATCCCAGCAGAACAGATTGACACCTCCAGCAGCCCTGTTGCCGGCAAAACGGTGGTGTTCACCGGCACGCTCGAGAAAATGACCCGCGCCGAGTCCAAGGCCCGTGCGGAAAGCCTTGGGGCAAAAGTCTCAGGATCTGTGAGTGCGAAGACGGATATCTTGGTTGCAGGGCTCGGCGCCGGATCCAAAGCCAAAAAAGCGGTTGAGTTGGGCATATTCACTTTAGATGAGGATGGCTGGATCTCATTGATCGAGGAACTATGAGCGGGCGTCCAGAAATTCTATTTCCGTTATTTTCGGATCTGGCCAGCCTTCCGGGGGTAGGAGACAAAATTGCGACATCCTTTGGGGCTTTGAAAGTTACCAAACCGCGGGATTTGATTTTTACCTTACCGCATTCTGTGGTGGATCGGCGCGTGGTGCCCACGGTCCAAGGGCAGCCGGCGCTGAAAACTGTGACGGTGCAGGTGACTGTGCTACAGCATGTTCCGTCGCGCACTCGGGGCAAGCCATACCGTGTGATTGTTAAAGATGCGCAGACCACAATTGAGTTGATCTATTTCCATTCGCGCGGTGAATACCTCGATAAATTGCTGCCCGTAGGGGAGCAGAGGCTGATTTCTGGCAAGCTGGAGGTGTTTGATCACCGCGCGCAGATGGTACATCCTGACTATGTGCTTGGCCCGGATGAACACAGCGACCTGCCAAGTTTTGAGGCGGTCTACCCGCTCACCGCTGGGATCACCCCGAAGGTGATGGTGAAGGCCGTTGCTGGCGCGTTGGACCGTGTGGTTGCATTGCCTGAGTGGATTGAACCATCGGTGTTTCGCGATCGCAATTGGCCTGATTTTGCCACTGCGTTGCAGCAGGCCCATGCCCCGCAGTCCCCAAATGACATTTCAGCTCATGCTCTAGCACGTGAACGCTTGGCCTATGACGAGTTTTTGGCCCATCAGCTGACAAAAGCCATCGCCCGCAGTCAAGCGAGGGTTAAAACGGGGCGTGCCACAGTGGGCGATGGCCAGTTGCAAAGTAAAGTCATGGTGCAGCTCCCATACAGGCCCACCGGCGCACAGGCTCGAGCGATTGAGGAGATTGGTGCCGATATGGCAAGCCCGCGCCGGATGAATCGCTTGCTGCAAGGAGATGTAGGAGCGGGGAAAACCTTGGTGGGTTTCATGGCCTTGTTGCAGGCCGTTGAAGCTGGAGGGCAGGGTGTCTTGATGGCCCCCACTGAAATTCTGGCCCGTCAGCACCTTGAGGGGTTGCGACCATTGGCACATAGCTCGGGTGTGCGGTTGGAAATGTTAACTGGAAGAGACAAAACTGGCGAGCGTCGGCAAAAACTAGCGGATTTGGCCTCGGGTGAGATCAATATCCTTGTGGGCACTCATGCGGTGTTTCAAAAGGGCGTTGAATTTTGTGACCTCCGTTTGTCGATCATCGATGAGCAACACCGCTTTGGCGTCAACCAAAGGCTGGCCTTAGGAGAAAAGGGTACCAAAGTGGATGTGCTGGTGATGACGGCAACACCGATTCCGCGTTCGCTTGAATTGGCGCAATATGGCGATATGGATGTATCGGTGCTTAATGAAAAGCCACCGGGCCGCAAACCCATAATCACTGCTGCGGTGCCCTTGGCCCGATTGTCGGATGTGATTACCAAGCTCAAAGCGGCGATTGCGTCTGGTCGGCAGGCCTATTGGGTTTGCCCCTTGGTTGAAGAAAGTGAGTTTATGGATCTCACCGCCGCTGAGGAGCGGTTCAAAGTGTTGTGCGCGGCCTTAGGCGATGCGCATGTGGGATTGGTCCATGGGCAATTGCCACCAATGGAAAAAGATGCCGCGATGGCGGCTTTTGTGGCGGGTAAAACTCAAGTGTTGGTGGCGACCACTGTGATTGAGGTTGGGGTAGATGTGCCCAACGCCACGATCATGGTGATTGAGCGGGCAGAGAACTTTGGCTTGGCGCAATTGCATCAGCTACGGGGCCGGGTGGGGCGTGGTAAGGCGGCCTCAACTTGCCTGTTGATCTATCAACCCCCTTTGACCCAATCCGGTGAACGTCGCATGGGAATTTTGCGTGACACAGAAGATGGCTTTCGGATTGCCGAGGAAGACCTAAAAATGCGCGGAGCGGGCAACGTTATTGGTACGGCCCAATCTGGGCTCCCTCAGTTTAAAGTGGCGGACTTAGAGATCCAAACCAGCTTAATGGCCATCGCCCATCAAGACGCACGGATGCTGCTTCAAAATGATCCCGGCCTCACAAGCCCAAGAGGAAAGGCCACTAGAACCCTTCTTTGGTTGATGGAACAAGATATAGCAATTACATTAATATCAGTTGGTTAATACTTTTGTTCACAAATGTTCTTATTTAGTTCTTTACAAGAATTAGAGCATATGAGAACAAAGTAGAAATAAGATCAACTGGGAGCTGAATATGGAAAATATCTTCGCCACACACCGCATGGATCGTGCCGCTGAATCGCGCCGCCTTGAAACCAAAGAAGCCATCAAAGATGCCATTGGTGCATTTGCGATTATTGCGATGCTCTATGTGGGTCTGTTTATTCCGAGCCTGTAAATAGAATCGCCCGAGACCTTTCATCTGCTCAATGGCAAGGCTATCTGTGGGCATCTATTCCCAGCAGGGCTTTGTTGTTTTTGTGATGCCGCGCGATAAGTTGCTTTTGCAATTTGCAGTTTGCCATAGGGTATATGGGCTGCGGCCGATGTGCGGACTGTGTCAGTGGCCAAATTTGGAAAAATTGTTAATATTCCACGGCGGGCGGAAGGGAAGATTGATTTCATGGCCTCAGGACCGGTGTAGAGACTATCATTGGGTGCGCGTTCTGCATCGATGATTTTATGGCGATCAAAAAGCATATGGATATAATCTACCTCGGTTAAATCTTGCTCAATGAAAATTCCGGGCAAGACCACAAGCTTTATCGATGGAATCAACACATCTCTCACCCCAAATATACGCTTTGATATGTATGAAGAGACCAACATACGATGTTGCCGAGAGACCAAGAGATCACGGTGAGGCATGCCAGTCCCCAAGGATCCTGCTAAAATCCGAACGGAACGCAGCTTGTCGCGGTGAGACTGCGCCGAGAGTTTAAGCTGGGCGCACCCAATCTAACTGATCTGCTGGTTGCCATGATCTTGGGTTGTGACCAAATCGCTTGGTATTAGACTTTCCAAAAGTTGCGGGCCGTCTGACGTGGTGATTTTGGTGCCGGGGGTGAAACAGACAGGGATTTGTGGGGCGATACAGGCGTAAGGGGCGGCACCGCCCGCGACAAATCTAGCTAGTGTATAGGTAACCCCATTCACCACGTTTTCCGAGAACATGAGGTCGCCAAAAGCGATGCTCGGGCGCCGCATCCTCCAAGCGACAAAGCTGGAGCCATCACAGCCGGGCACAGTCCAAGACCTCCCGATCGAGGTAATGGTGTTGACGATAATCCCGTTTCAGGATTTGAGTTGTAGGACACCATTGTTGAGATTTGTTATTTTGCGGCTGCATCCGCACAGGCATCTGCTGTGGCTTGGAACGCCAATAGGATGCTTGCATGCCGATTATTGTAACCGATCGCTGGTGTGAGGACTTCAAACCCATCGAAGGGCGCGGCGGGCACGGGGCCCGTGCCTTTGAGCATAGCTTCCAGCTGATCGCGTGCGTCTTCCACTTGGGCTGGGGTGCTGCCTATCATATTCTGACCTGCGATGCTGGCGGCAGCTTGGCCGAGGGCGCAGGCCTTGACGTCTTGCGCAAACTCAACAATCCGCCCGTTATGTAAGGTGATATCGACCGTTACCTTTGATCCACAGAGTGGTGATCTACGCATGGCACTGGCGCCGGGTTCTGCAAGGCGGCCCACATGGGGCATATCCGCAGCCAAAGCGAGGATTCGGGTCGAGTATAATTTGATCAAATCAATTTGTTCGGTCATTGTTTGGACATTCCTTGCTGTGCACATTAGATAAGCCATAAAGACGAAATGCAATAGGATAGCTACAATGTTTGACCCGCAAACCCTGAAATATGACGCCAATGGTCTTTTGCCTGTGATTGCGCAATGTGCAGAGAATGGTGAAGTGCTGATGTTGGCATGGATGAATGCGGAAGCCGTAAGCCAAACATTAGCCAAGCGGAAGGTCACCTATTGGTCACGCTCACGGCAGGCTTTTTGGATTAAAGGTGAAACCAGCGGCCACGCTCAGGCCTTGGTTGATTTGCGCTATGACTGCGACCAAGACTGTCTTTTGGCGTTGGTTCTACAAGAGGGCCCTGCCTGTCATACCAATCGGCGCAGTTGTTTTTACACCTCGGTGATCATGGGCGCGCCGCGCGAGTTGAGCAAGCCCATCGTCTAAAGCCCAATCATGGCCCGAATGTCAGAGGGGCTTACCCCTTCGGCTCTGAATTTTGAGATAGCTTTGGCATCGTCACGCTTGGCCAGCCGCTTACCTGCCGCATCGCGGATCAAAGGGTGATGGATATAGGCCGGGGTGGGATAGTCGAGCAGTTGTTGCAGGAGAACATGGATCGGAGTGGCAGATTTTAAATCTTCGCCACGCACCACATGTGTGATGCCCTGCGCTGCGTCATCTACGACGACTGCCAAATGATATGCCGCCTCACGATTGCGTCGAGATATGATAAAATCTCCAATATATTCAGTAATATATTCTGAACTAGTAATGTTATTACCCAATGTCACCCCATCCGCATCGACCTCTTGAAAGTCAATATAATGCTTGCCGTTGAGCGCCTCACTTATCCTCATCCTCAGGGCCGCGTCATCAATCCATGTGCGTTGCGATTGACAGGTGCCGGGATAGACCAAACCGTCTGGTCCAATATGGGGTGCTACGCCTTCTTGGGGCGCGGAGGCCGCTTGGGTGATGTCACGGCGGGTGCACTTGCATGAATAGAGCAATCCCGCATCCCAAAGCTGTGCCACGGTCGCTGCATAGTCTGCTGCACGCTCAGATTGGCGTAGGACCTGACCGTCCCAGGTTAACCCTAGCCACGCGAGGTCATCATAAATTTGCGCTTCCCACTCAGGACGGGCGCGGCTTTGGTCAATATCTTCGATCCGCAACAAAAATTCTCCGCCACGCGCCCGAGCGACGTCATGCGCGGTGATCGCTGAAAAAGCATGCCCAAGATGCAAAGGTCCAGTGGGGGAGGGGGCAAAGCGGGTGCGGATCATAGACGTTGCAACACGATAACATTCGAGCCCATTTTTTGTTGGCGCAAATGTGGACCGTGGGTGCATGAAAGCGTGCGAACCCGATCGAGTGATATTTCCTGATCCAAAACGGCCTCATAGGATCCATGATCTAACGTTGGATCATTGAAGGACAGGCCGATAAGACCCTCTGGGGCCAGATGATCAATTATCATGCTCAGCGTTTCAGGCGGGGCGGCGCCCAAAGACACCACACCAGCGGCAACAATCACATTATATTGCCCGGCGGTGATACCTGTCATTTCACCCAGCTGGCCTTGCCATAACCTGCTGTAAATATTCCTGATTTTCGCTTTGTCGAGCATTGGAGCGGAAATATCGATGCCGTCCAGGTTTGTGAATCCAGCCATCTGCAAAGCCTGGCCCGACAATCCCGTGCCACAGCCAAAATCAAGAATACGGGCATCAGGTGTGGTAAACTTGGCCAAAGCTGCCGCAATTCGATGCGGCGTTTCATAACCGGCCTCGGCCAAGTCATCATCATAGCTTGCGGCCCAATTAGCGTAGATATCCAACGTCTCTTCTACGGGACGTGGCGCCCACAACGGGAATTTTGTATTTAGATTGCTATCGCTCGACATGAGACCAGCCTAAGCAATGCCATGATTCTGGCAAGAGATTACATCGCCAACCAGTCCGCAAAACTTTCTTTAGCCCGATCAGTGTAGGCTTTGTAGCGCTCTTTTCGCCGTTTGCGCCCACCTTTGACCGTGTCAATTGGAGGAAATAGGCCAAAATTGACATTCATAGGTTGGAACGTTTTGGCCACTGCGCCGCCGGTGATATGGGTGATCAAAGCCCCACATCCAGTATCCGGACCGGGGGGGGGTAATTCACGGCCCAAAATCTCAGCCGCCGCCATGCGACCCGCCACCATGCCCATAGCGGCACTTTCCACATAGCCCTCTACACCGGTTATTTGCCCTGCAAATCTGATATTAGGTTTTGAAATCAGCTGCATTTGCGCATTCAGCAATGTGGGAGAGTTGATAAAAGAATTGCGATGGATGCCGCCCAAACGCGCAAATTCCGCGGCCTCAAGCCCGGGGATCATGCGCAACACATCTTTTTGAGCGCCGTATTTCATTTTGGTTTGAAATCCCACGATATTAAACAATGTGCCCAACGCATTATCCCGGCGCAGCTGCACCACCGCATAGGGCTTATTGTCAGGCTCATGCGCATTGGTCAGGCCCACAGGCTTCATTGGCCCGAATCTCAATGTTTCGCGACCACGTTCTGCCATCACTTCAATCGGCAAGCAGCCATCAAAATACCCGGCTTTTTCGCCCGGTTTGAAATCGGTTTTATCGGCACTTAGAAGCGCGTCAATGAAGGCTTCATATTGAATTTTGGTCATGGGGCAATTCAAATAGGCGGTGCGCTCATCTTCCGTGTCGCCCTTGTCGTAGCGCGACTGCATCCAAGCGCGGGTCATGTCAATGCTATCTGCGTATAGGATCGGTGCAATGGCGTCGAAAAAGGCCAAGGCTTCCGCTCCAGTCTCGCCCTGAATGGCTTCTGCCAAGGCACCAGAGGTCAATGGCCCGGTGGCCACAATCCACTGACCATCATCGGGCAGGGAGGTGATCTCTTCATAGCTGACTTGAATCAACGGATGGGCATTGATCGCGGCTGTGATGCTCTTGGCATAGGGTTCACGGTCCACTGCCAACGCGCCACCGGCTGGAATGCGGTGTTTGTCGGCGGTGGTCATGATTAGGCTGTTGGAGACGCGCATTTCCCAATGTACCAAACCAACCGCATTTTGTTCATCATCGTCCGAGCGGAAGGAATTGGAACACACCATTTCCCCCAGATCACCGGTTTGATGGGCGAAAGTTTCTACTTTCGGCCGCATTTCGTGAATGGTAACAGGCACCCCGAGTTGTGCGGCCTGCCAAGCAGCTTCGCACCCGGCCATACCTCCGCCAATTATGTTCAATCTTTGTGTCATGAGATGCGATGTAATGCGCTTATCTACCAAAGGAAAGGGATCAGTCTTGCGACCAATTTGGATCCCGCTTTTCTATGAAGGCGGCGATGCCTTCTTCTGTGTCCCGGTTCAGCATATTTTTCACCATAACCTCGCCGGTATAGGCATAGGCTTTCTCAAGCGGCATCTGTATTTGCTGATAATAGGCAGTTTTGCCAGTTTTCACCGAATAGGCCAGCTTGCCCGCAATCACCTCGGCCAGTGATTGGGTGGTGGCCGCTAGATCTGCCTCTGGTACCACGCGGTTGATCAAACCAGAGGTTTTTGCCTCAGATGCAGGCATGAACTCACCAGTGACCAACATTTCAAATGCGCGTTTACGAGCTATGTTGCGTGATAGCGCCACCATGGGGGTAGAGCAAAAAAGGCCGATATTCACGCCATTGACCCCAAAGCGGGTGCCTTCGGCGGCCACGGCCAGATCACAGCTGGCCACCAATTGGCATCCCGCAGCGGTGGCAATGCCGTGCACTTGCGCGATCACCGGTTGCGGTATTTTCTGGACGCTTTGCATAAAGGTAGCACAGCGGTCGAACAGATCCTTGAACGTGGCAGCACCACCATCTTGGGCTTGACGTGCTGCGGTCATTTGCTTGAGATCATGGCCCGCACAAAAGGCTTTGCCAGCTCCAGAGATCACCACGGCCCGCACTGTTTGGTCATCCAGCAGCTGGTCAAATGTACTTTGAAGTGCGGCCAGCATCTCATCTGATAGGGTATTTAGCCGCTCTGGCGCGTTCATGGTAAGATATGCGACTGCATTTTTGTCCCGACGTTCTAAAATTGCCATCTTGCCCTCCGGTAGGTTTGCAGCCAACATAACAGAAACAAGGAGAGGTCTACAATGGCACTCAAAATGGACGCCGTGGCACTTAGGGCGTTTTTGGACGAAGTTTTTCCACAGGTGGCCGATGAATTTGCGATTCTGGTGTTGGAAGAGGATTACATGGAAGTGGTACTAAAGGTGCAGGATAAACATTTGCGCCCCGGCGGCACTGTGTCTGGCCCTTCCATGTTTGAATTGGCAGATGTGGCAGCCTACCTTAATGTCTTGTCGATGATTGGGCCAAAGGCCTTGGCTGTTACCACCAATTGCAGCATAGATTTTATGCGCAAACCCTTAGCCAACACGGATTTGATCGCAAAAAGCCATATTGTTAAGCTGGGTCGGTCTTTGGCGGTGACGCAATGCCTTATATATTCTGATGGCGAGTCCAAACCTGTGGCGCGGGCAAACCTGACCTATTCCCTACCACCGGCGCATATTTGAGTAAAGTTGTGGGGTAAAATAATACCTTATTTTTAATTATCTGTTATTAAACATTTTTATATAACATATGCGTGTTGACTGTACTGCCACAGCCTTTATAACCCGCTTATCACCAACCTCGATGGGTCAAAAAATATGAAAACCTTCTCTGCAACGCCTGCAGATATCGACAAAAAATGGATCTTGATTGACGCTGAAGGCGTTGTTCTTGGTCGTTTGGCTTCGATTATTGCAGCACGATTGCGTGGCAAACATAAAGTCACGTTCACACCGCACATGGATATGGGCGACAATGTGATTGTTATAAACGCTGAAAAAGTTCAGCTTACAGGTAACAAACGTAACAAAGAAAATTACTGGCACACAGGCTATCCTGGCGGGATCAAATCACGCACCACAGGTACAATCCTGGAGGGCAAGTATCCTGAGCGCGTTCTAACCCAAGCGGTTAAACGTATGTTGCCAGGCAATCGTCTCTCACGCCAAGTTATGACTAACTTGCGTGTTTATGCAGGCGCCGAGCATCCACATGTGGCACAAGACCCCACTGTTTTGGATGTAAAAGTCATGAACAAGAAAAACACACGGGTATAAGCGATGGCAGATCAAATCACATCCCTAGAAGACCTCTCAGCGGTTGCCGTAGGCACCTCTGCTGTGGTCGAAATCGCAGTCCCTCGTGAACCTGTTCGCGACGCTTTGGGCCGCACATATGCTACTGGTAAACGGAAAGACGCGGTTGCGCGTGTTTGGATCAAACCAGGTTCCGGCAAAGTCACCGTTAACGGCAAAGATCAGGACGCATATTTCGCGCGTCCCGTGTTGCGGCTGATCTTGCGTCAACCTATGCAAATAGCTGGCGTTGAGGGTGAGTTTGACGTGATGGCCACTGTAAAAGGTGGAGGCCTTACTGGACAAGCGGGTGCTGTTAAGCACGGAATTTCCAAAGCATTGCAGCTTTATGAACCGAGCCTTCGCGGGGCTCTGAAAGCAGCCGGTTTCCTGACTCGCGACAGCCGTGTTGTTGAGCGCAAGAAATTTGGTAAGCGCAAAGCGCGTGCGAGCTTCCAGTTCTCTAAACGATAAAGCTTTTTATAATATATCAACTAAATACAGGGGCTTACAGTAATGTAAGCCCTATTTTTTTGGGGCTCTTATAAACAAAAGGCTACGTATTACGTAGCCTTTTTAATTGTGAACATATGTTAGATCCTTATAGTCTTATTGTTAACTATTCATTTTTTTAAGAGACGTTATGGATAAAAAGAAGCCAAAGCATAGCTTTACAGCGAAATTATTTCACTGGGGTTTTGTAGTTATTTTTATATATGGTATTTCAAAGCAGGTAGATGATATTAACCAACTAGCTGATATTTCCTTATTAAAATCTGAAATTATTTTTGCAGCATTGATAATATTATTATTGCTCATCCGTTATATATATATGTCAAAAACTCAGGTATCTTCATTACCTGAGGATACCTCAATATTCCAAAAGCGTGCCGCTAAAGTGGTGCACCTTAGTCTCTATATTAATTTAGCAGCAATACCTTTTACTGGATTATTAATTGGAATTTTTTATTGGATGGGCTTGAACGGTTGGATTATTGAATTGAGCGTAACCCTGCATGAATTTTCCATTTCTACAATTTATTGGTTTATAGCAATTCATGCTGCAGCTGCTATTTACCATCGTTTCAAGAATGATGGTGTATGGAGTTCTATGGTACCGGTTTTAAAAGAGAGTAAAAAATCTAATGACTAAATAATAATTACGTTTTTTGATAAACGTTTTTCCGTTGGGGTGCCCAGTTTGTGCCGTAAGCGTAACACCAGCGTAACACGGTTTTTAGAGGTAATTTTATTATAATTATAACAATGAGATACAAGATAGGTTGGTTAGCCAAGCGTTAATTTCGACTGCCATCACACTATTACAAAAGGGCTCGTATTTGCAGGCCCTTTTTGCATCTTAGTCCTTGTGGTGATGTGTCGTCCGGATCAATCCGGCGTGATAAGGTCTAGGCCGTGCAGATAAATACCAATACCGCTTTTGAGCAATTTTTGAGGCGGGAAGGGCTGCGGCCGCCCGGGGGGACCGCGCGCTTCTCTTTTGAAATATTTTTACTTAGCACAACAGCGGCGGTTTGCAGCACCGATTGCGCTTGCATGGCGGCAAAGTTGAGCACTGGGCTACGCTGAATGGAAACCCCACTTTCGAACATTGTCACATAATGACCGGGATATTTCCGGGCAAACGCCAGATAGGCCCGCCCGCTTCAATTGCAGCTAAGGCACTGGGTCTGCCGCCGTCATAGGCCAACTCCATACGCTCAGCGAAGATCACAAAGTCCTGGAGAGCGGCTTCGGCAATAAGATCACCTCGGCCCTCAAAGTGGTGCCGGTAAACTGCTGCCAATGTTGCGTCTACGCGTTTGGCCGCCTAAGATAGGGTGAAGCCATTTGAGCCCTTTTTTAATCAACAGCATGGCAGCATCCACCAGCGTTTGGTGAAGGTTCCCGTGATGATATCCACGTTTTTGCATTTTGAGACTGGTCTGTCTGTTGAGTGGGGTCCGATTTTTTCTAATATACATCTAGCGACCAGAGCTGCATCACGCAATGCAACTATTCCAAGCTATGCTCACAGCGGTTATCATACCGTGAAAATGGATCGTGTTAGCTCCCGATGTCATTGCTATCAAAAGGGGTGTTTTGATAAATCTCGTTAATCCAGTTTCCGTAGAGCAGATGCGCATGTGAGCGCCAGCGGTTTAGCGGTTTTTGGCTGGGATCATCATTTGGGTAATAATGTCCGGGAACATGGATGGGTGTGCCACTGGCCACGTCGCGGTCATATTCTTGCTTCAGCGTGATGCTATCATATTCAAAATGATTGAAAAGATAGAGAGATCTATGGGCTTTATCCTCTACCAAACATGGCCCTGTATCCACGGACCCCAGTAGAGTGCTAAGACCGTCAGCGGAATTAATTTCCGCCTGCTTCATTTCCGTCCATCGGCTTACCGGCACCACAAAATCATCTGAAAAGCCACGTAAATAGGGCGATGATGGCTCAATATTTTGATGACGAAAACAGCCAAAGGCTTTGTGCGGAAGATCGTATTTTTGGACGCCGTGGAAATGGTTAATCATCGCCATGCCGCCCCAGCAAACACCCAATGTGGATTGCACATTGGTTTGGGTCCAATTTATGATTTCAACCATCTCATTCCAATAGGTGACATCGGCAAAATCCAAATGCTCAATTGGGGCGCCAGTGATGATCAGCCCATCAAATTTTTCATCTTTGATTGCGCTGAAGGGCTGGTAGAATTCTTCCATGTGGTCGGCTGCGGTGTTTTTTGCCTGATGTTCAGTCATGCGCAGGAGCGTCAGTTCAATCTGCAAAGGTGTGGCACCAATCAACCGGGCAAATTGATTTTCTGTTTGGATTTTAAGTGGCATGAGATTGAGCAACGCAATGCGCAGTGGTCGGATGTCTTGACGGTCGGCATGGCTGGGATCCATCACCATCACACCCTCAGCGCTCAAAACTGCATGTGCAGGGAGGTTTGATGGTATTTTAATAGGCATTGTAGTCTCCTAAGCGCACGGTCACGCAGATTGTTCAACTTTAGCATCTAACGCACTGGCCACCAGATCTTCAAAATATTCAGGGGAATAAATATTTTTCACATCATCCGTCTGAAGGGTAATTCCCCATTGAGCCATTTGCACATAGCGCGGTTGGCGGTGTGCTAAGGCGCGGGCATAGGTCCAACGGATAAAATCATCCGGATTCACCTTATCAGGGCTCAAACCTGTTTCGCTTTGATATTTTTCCCAAGAGGACAGCAAGAAGGCCGGTTGATAGCACATCGGCTTTGGTGATTTGTCAAAACGGCGCACCAGCTCCGAAGTGTGAGCCTCATTGCCGGCAATCCATACCATCAGCAGGTTCTCGGAAAGTGAGGTCATAACCTGGTCGGTCTTATCCCAAGGATCCACAACTTCGCAGATAGAGCCGCCGCTGTCGCAGACAAAATTCTGATAGTCATAGAGATTTTGCGCACGCTCAATAAAAGCTGGCGTGTCTAACAAGGCAGCCTGTTCGGCCGCATGGTGTTGGTCTTGACGTTTGCAATAGAAATCAAAAGGGATACCACCGCGCGCGACATCGCCTGGCTTGCCCAGATATGTTGACAATGGGGCTAGGTTTTCAAAGCTAATATTTGAGGCAATAGATATTGAATCTGACCGTAGCAAATCGGCCAAAAACGGCACAGACATCGCTGCTTTTTTAAAGTTGTCAACAATATGCTCGCCCATATAGCGGGTGCCAATGCGGTAATCGACTGAGTAGTGGAACCAATCCCCGTCATTGCGCAGCATCGACGAGACATGAGTCTTACCAAGTCCAGACATGGCAAAGAGCAAAACCTTTTTATGTTTGGCAGCTTTCCAAACGTTACCATTTTCGTAGATCATCACTAAATTTTCCTATCTTCGCCCTAGTCATAGGCCAATATGCAGCACTGGAAAAGGCCTTGATCTAGCCACGTTGCTTTAGGTTGAGATAATTGGCGATTAAAATCAAAGCCGCGCCCAATAACACGTAGATATCCAGAATTTCACCATAAAAAAGCATGCCGATCACAGCGATCAAGGGCAAGCGGACAAAATCAACCGGCATCACAACGCTTGCGGGTGCCAATGTAAGAGATTTTGTCATGCAAAAGTGTGCCGCAAGTCCCGCAACCCCAATCAAGATGAGCCAAGGTAATGTCCCCGAGGATGGCAGGGCTATGTCCCCATCAAAGCCTGCGCAGATCAAGCCAAATAAGATTTGCAGGCCAGTTAAAAAGAACAATATTTTTGTTAGTGAGTTTTGAACAGTCAACTTACGCGTTAATATAGCCGCCCCTGCAAATCCTATGGCGGCCACAGCTGCGGCTATAATACCAATGTTTAGGGCGTTTATCTCTGGTCGTGCAACCACCAAAACACCGACAAAGCCCAATGCGGCGATGCCCAACTTGAGCCGTGTTAACCGCTCACCTAGAAAAATTGACGCCAATAGTACAACCCAGATCGGAGAGGTGAATTCCAATGCAAAAAGCTGTGCCAATGGAATCAGGGGTAAAGCTAAAAACCAAAGGTTCTGACCTACAAAGTGAAAAATGTTCCGCAGCAGGTGCATACGGAAGTGATTGAAGTCGACTTCTCGATGGGTCCCAGCCAAGCGCGCAATGATCACAACAATCAAAAAACCAATGATTGAGCGGTAAAACATGATTTCAAAGGTGTCGAGCTGTCCAGAGACCGCGCGCCCAGCTACAGCCATTGATGTGAACGACACAATCGCACCGATCATCCATAGTGCTGCGCGGGTATGTGCCATGTTCATCGCCTCATAATGTATGGTGCGACCCAAAGCCAAAAACGCCACTTGTGCAAGATGCAATCTAGTCATGCGAGAGTGTCTGTTTAGAGACTGTAAACCATAAAAATAAAAGAAACACAGTTATGGTGGGCCTCATTCCACCCTAACGGAATTTTAGTCCTTATTTATGAGCGAATACAGGCCTTGGCCAAAATACCCTTCAACATTCCGTGTAACTGTACAAAAAACTTTAATAAAATTATCAATTGATATTTTATGTTAAACAAGTATTTAAATTAAATTAAATTTTAAATCAATTAGTTGCGAATAAATAACTACTCCCACTCAATAGTACGCCTTATGTAAAACATTTATTTTATTATGTTTTATTTTCACTATGTAAGTGCTTTGTAAGTCTTTTCTCATTTTACGTTCATCTTCGCATATTCAAATCACTAACCAACACAACCATCTTGGCATAAGTACTTACAAAGTTAGTAATATTTTCTACATAAATTTAGTTGGTATCTTTTGGATGATTGTCCCTACCGTCTAAATACCTAACATCTTTATAATCTTCAATTTTTACACCGTCAACACAAGCAATATTGAACCCATATTCTGATGGTACTGAACGCCTTTGATGATGGGTGTAAATACCACATATTGAACAGAAATAATGCTTTGCTGTGTGAGTATTGAAAGTGTATTCACTTAACTCAGTTTCACCTTTCACTACTTTTAAATTATTAATTGAAACTGAGGCGACTACTGCGTTCCTTTTGCTGCAAATTGAACAATTACATTTTCGTAGATTTTCAAACCCATTTGGTAAGGTTAATTCTAACTCTACACAGCCACAGTGACATTTCAAAATTTTTATTTTAGCCATTATTACCAATTAGTTAAGAAAGCCACGTATGTCATTGATTTAATGTATTTTTAGTCATTCCCACTCAATAGTAACTCAACTTAAATACATAATATTATCAATTACTTAACTTCGCCTAGTAGTACGTGTGTAACTAATGTGTAAACCACCTTCGTATTGCACACTTTTCTTACCTCTACACTTCTATTGCTTTTTAATAGTTTACGCAATCTTTGGCTGCACACTGTACAACCTAAATCACACTTAAACCTACTCCAAAAAAGGCGATTGAATAAACTCTTTTAGCTTCGCGTTCTCCTGTTCTTTTCGTTCTTCTTTGTCTACTGGTTCAACTGCAAGCAAAGCACTTATAGCCCATTCCACAGTTGCTATTTTTACCTCACGTTTTGACATTAGCCGACTATCAGTAGTTTGCCTGTCTAAACTTCGTGAAGTAATAACACGTGGCAGATTGCCCAACTGTGCATCAACTAAACCTCCGTGTCCAAAGTCCAATCCTCTGTCGAACCACATGTGCAAGCTCGCATCAGCATCTACTATCTCTTGCAGTATCTCCAACGCATCTTCGCAGTGGCTCTCACTGCTATTGTAAAATTTCTTAGCTGTGCTGTTTTTTCCTTTTGTGCTGTAGCCTTCTGCTCTGCTGTAATTAAAAATTGCCTTTTTTAGTTTGTCTTCATAGCGTTTTAGTTCGTCAGGTTTATCATTTAACTCTTCTCTGATTTGCTGTTGACTTTCCACATCGCTTTTAAAACCCTCATATTCTGCTTCAGTCAGCCAAGTACCTAGCCGACGATTTTGCACGTTTTCTCCGCGTCTAAGTTCATCAAGCATCGCGTTGAGCTTCGCCAACCTATTTTGTTCAGTTTTGGAAAGCTCACTTAGCTTGCGAGTTTTAGCTTTTTTGTTTTTAAGTAAGTCTGGTAGATTAGTGTTTGGCTTCTGTTGCATATCCTGCCATTCACTCATCACTTCACCCAAGTGCCTTATTAATTCTTTTTAGTTTAGAGGTTGGTTTCCAACTAATTGCGACAGCAACTCGTCAAATGCTCCATTAAGGAATGGTTGATATTTTTTCCAGTGCTCCGAACTACCTCTATACACTTTTTTTCTAACCTGAACATTAGACGCTGTTGCTACGCTTCTTGTATTGTTCTGAGGCGATAGGCAGTTTTCATCCCAATCTAAGCCTAGATAGTCAATTAGCTGCCGCGTCTCACTTTCCTGATTAACTGTTAGTTGTTCGTAATCAAGTTTGTAAATCCTGTTACTGAGTGTGTTAGCCCAAAATTCCATAAGGTTTTCGTACAGTTTATGATAACTAATTACGTCATCAAGTGCGTAACAGTAGCCAATACTCTTTGACACAAAATACTGCTTATAATTTGCCCAACATACTGCAGCAGGATTTCTCTTCACGTGTATTATCTTAGCCTCAGGAAAAGCGGCAGCAAGTAATCCAATGAAACGAAAGTTTTGTGGCATCTTGTCTGTAATAATCAGATTTCCGTTAGAAACATTCTGCAGTTTATCTAGATATTCACCTCGGAAATCGAACAAAGATTCATTATTTGCTTCAGTAATACCAGTAGCAATCTCTGAACCAAATTGAGCTGCAAAATTTAACTCTCCTGCTCCAGTTACTTGGGAATGAGAAGAAACTATTTGTTCAACTAAAGTTGTTCCAGAACGTGGCATACCAACAATAAAAACTGGCATCAAATTCTTTGATAATTTGTCCGGTTCTAGTGAAATGTGTGCTATCTGAGAGTAGTTAGATTTAATCTGTTTAAAGAGTTCTACATCTTGATTGATATCGTAATTCAAAATCTTTTTACGCAACACATTACCCTCGCCATAATGGGTGAACGCTTGTTCAAAGTTTCCTAAATCCTCACATGCCTTTGCTAAGCCAAAATTAATATGGCAACGTTGTTCTTCAGGAATATCTTCATTAAAATATAGCTCCTGCATTTTTGAATACTGCTCATCCTGTGCATCAAATTTTTTCATTGATGTAAGCATCATGTGGGCTTCAGCAAAGTCAGGCTTCAACGCTATCGCTTGTGTAAAGCTTGCCTCAGCTTCGTCTAATCTGCCCAGTTCTTTGAGCGTGATGCCCAAGTTGCTGTGGGCTTCGGCATAGTCAGGTTTCAACGCTATCGCTTGTGTAAAGCTTGCCTCAGCTTCGTCTAATCTGCCCAGTTCTTGTAGCGTGATGCCCAAGTTGCTGTGGGCTTCGGCATAGTCAGGTTTCAACGCTATCGCTTGTGTAAAGCTTGCCTCAGCTTCGTCTAATCTGCCCAGTTCTTGTAGCGTGTTACCCAAGTTGCTGTGGGCTTCAGCAAAGTCAGGCTTCAACGCTATAGCTTGCGTATAGCTTGCCTCAGCTTCGTCTAATCTGCCCAGTTCTTTGAGCGTGTTACCCAAGTTGCTGTGGGCTTCAGCAAAGTCAGGCTTCAACGCTATAGCTTGCGTATAGCTTGCCTCAGCTTCGTCTAATCTGCCCAGTTCTTTGAGCGTGATGCCCAAGTTGTAGTGGGCAGCGGCATCTTGAGGAGATAATGCAACTGCTGTCTGATTAGCATCTACGGCTTCAGACTTTCTGCCTGTTGCTCCTAATACTGCGCCTAAAACTTTCCAGCCAAATTGATGTTTGGGAAACTCGTTAGTAATAGATATCGCTAGCTTTTCTGCGTCATCAAATCGCCCGTTCTGATAGTACTCTAAAAGACTATTGAGTTGTTGCTGAGATGGATTGTTAACCTTTAGGTTTTGTTTTTTTGCCTTCTTCTTTATCTTCTTTATCTTCTTTTGTTCGGATAGTTTCTTGCGTTTCTGTGAAAATGACAGGCTTTTATTTTGCACAGCTAATTTAGGCTCATCTACCTGTGCGGTTGGTGTGAGCTGTGCTTCCAAGATATTTAATTTTTCTTCAGCCACACCCTGCATTTTCGCCTGCTCAATGGCTTGCTTAGCATTCTCAAATTTCTCTGTTTTGATAAGTGCATCGATGTAGCTTAACCAAAATTGTTCTATCTTTGGGTTAGCTTCGAGAGCAGTTTTAAATAACGGCAATGCCGCATCGGCTTTATCCACTGATACTGCTAATACGCCTAGGTTGTGATTGGCATCCGGGTGCGTTGGCTGAGATTGCAAGATGGCTCGATACAGACGTTCAGCCTCTTGAAGCTTACCTTCTCGATGTGCGGCAACACCCTGCTGCAGTGCTTGTTCGATAGTCAGTTCCATTAAATGCTCTTAAACTCTGCCTCAAACATGCACGAAGTACCTGTTTTAACTCGTTATTACATGCATATTACATCTGTCTTTTAGATATAAGCATTGTATTGATTTTTATGAGATTCGGATAGCACGTTTTTTTGACGTCTAACGGCAACTACTAACCTTTCAGCGTCATCTCATCAAATAGCGTCTATTCCCAGCCTCACTATGCCTATCACTGATAACGTCAAACGGAATTATAGACAGCTGAAAACCGTGCATTAATCGGCATTTTTCAAACGCTTATCAGCTTATTTGTTGATTGGGTAACGGCTTTTGAGGAGAGATGGGATTGATAGCAGTTCGTGCAGCGTCGTTCGCAGCGGGTTTACTAGCTTGCCGAACAGGCTGTTTGATGACTTTGGTTTTGGGTATTGAGATTTTACGAGTGACTGTTTTTGTGTCTGGCTTAGTCATCTTCTTTGCTAATGCAACAACGCTGGCGCTTGACGCAAGCATCAGCTCAAGTGCTGCCCATTTTGTATCAGCATCCACAGCGTCAATTTGATTGCGAATGATGTTGAGAGTTTTTTGAATGTCGTGCAGTGCTGTTTTGTTCATACAGTTATTTAGCAGCTCACAGACTGGGGTGAGTAAAAATCACCACCCAACTTTTGTAAGTACTCCACCCTAAAAAACCGCAGCACGAAAATTTAGAAGCTAAAACCCAATTTCGTCTTTCCACCACCCCCTAGCATCTGTGTTTATTTGTGTGTGGCACTGTTCGCTGAGTTTAATAAACTGCTTGCCCAGCTTTGCATGTGCGTCTGTCGCCGTCATACAGCTGGCGTAGTGCTGAAGTTTGCTTGCACATATGGCAAGTGTGCCCACGCTGGGATTGGCTTGTTTAAAACGCAGTGTACGCATGTAACATTCACTGCGTGCAAGCCAATCCGTGCTAAATTCACTTTCGTTATCTACTGCGCCTATCTTTTTTAGTAAGTCGTAAACCTCATCAAGAACCGTTTTCTGCATGTTTTTCCCCTTTGTTGATAAATAACTATGTGCACAGCTTGTAAGTATTGCTGTGTATTTATCTGCACATAGTGCTTTGTTAACGATAAAGAGTTTGCCAGTGAAAGCTGTAGCCATCGGATTTTGTCAGCACATGTTGCGTTCAAGCAGAGACGCACGAAAGCGGTAGCTTCGTAATCGCTTTATAAAACAAGAAGCACGATATGCTTACAGACGATGAAACTGTACGTGCTGCGTAGTTAGCTGTGTATAGCTAGGCAGTAGCGTTGGACTTACGCAAGTACACGGTGACAGCACAACCGCACCGAAGCTTAGGTAAAACTGAGAAGGCTTGTTTACACAGTGACTGATGTAGCAACTCAAATGAGACTGTTATCAAGTTATGGGAAGGCTTTAACTAGCCTTCTTATGACTAAAACAATCTAAATGAGCCTATCAATAACTATACAAAGAAATACACGATGTGTTGTTTGAGATTGAGCGACTGCGAAAGAACAAACGGCACAAGTAGTGTTAGCGAAGCTGACACTTAAAACAAGTAAGGAAATGTGTAGATTCTTACATTTCCACATAAGTCATTGAACGATATATGGGTTTTTGTGAGCAGATTCTGGTTGCCCAAATAGAACATCAGAAAATACGCTATATGCACGAAATCCATACATTTAGGCGGGCATATGGCACAGGCAAAGACACTTACAAAAACAGAACTAAAACGAGTCGTAGACGTAACAAATTCATGCAGTCGTTATGCAGCACGTGATGTAACCATGTTGCTGTTAACGCACTTGTGTGGATTACGCATTGGGGAAGTGGCTAGCTTACGCATTGCTGATGTACGAGACACAGATGGCACTATACGAACTGAGATAAGACTAGATGCTGAAAGAACGAAGAATAAACACGCAAGAACCATATTTGTTCCCAAGCAGATGCAACGTCAGCTTAAAACCTACCTAAAAACTGCACTTAAGCAGTCGCTGCACGGTTTTTTGTTCTCTACGCAAAAGAGCCAGCAGTTCAGTGCAAACACTGCAACACAGCACTTACAACGCTTGTATGCACGTGCTGCAATACAGGGTGCTACCTCACACAGTGGCAGACGCACTTGGCTAACAACGCTGAGTCAAAAAGGAGTAAGTGTGAGAGTGCTTGCAGAGATGGCAGGACATAAGAGCATACAAACAACACAACGCTATATTGATGTTAATGACGATATGATGCGTTACGCTGCCGAACTGATTTAAAGCACTTCAATAGTGCCATCTTCTCTGCGTCTATAATCAGCTACTGCATTAGTAATTCGTATCTCATCGTTTAAGTGATAATAGGTTTTCTCTATCTGTGCCACGCTAGTGCCGCACATGTCAGCTATCTGTTTAAACCCAAGTCCACTCATTATGCGTTGTGTAATCATAAAATGCCGCAAGCTGTAGGGAACTAAATCACGTGTTTCTCTTTCGGGTATGTCTGCAAGCTCAATCATTTTATGCCAGTGATACAACAGAGCACGTTTACTGAGCATTTCATCCCCATCAACGCTGAAGATAAAAGCATCATTGCGGGTGTGGGTTACAAGTTCACGCAAGCGTTCAAAGTACTGTCCGTTTCTGCATAGCAGAGTGCGAGTTGTGCGTACCTTGCTTGTCTCCGCACGCACAGTAATTCTAGCCAGCTTTTGTTCTTTACCACTAACAGTGTGTGCTTCTACCTGCACATCACTCCAACGTAGCTGCCGCTGTTCTCCAACACGCAATCCGCTATTAGCTGCTATCAACACATAGTGTTGCACGATTTTTCGCGTTTTAAGTTCTAACTCATCCAGCTTGTTTTTCTTTGCACAGTAGCTACGCATAGCACGACACAAGCTTTCGTATTCATCGTTCGACAACGTTGCACGCCGAATTGCATCATTGCCTTTGTCTAAACGAGGCAGCTTTTTAAAATCAAAGCCGTCTATGTGTGTTTCGCCGTTTTTATTCAGCCATTTGATACAGGCATTTATAGTGCTTTGTTCATTTTGAACTGTGACTTGTTTGACTTTGGAATTGGTAGATTTTTGACGATGATAAAAATAGTTCTCGCAATCAGTGCGTTCTAGTTCTTTTAGCTTTGTATCTTTGCCAATGAAGCTGAGCCAATGTTGTAGGTGCGTGGCTATCGTTGCAAGCCTGCCACTTACAATATGTCCAAGCTCAACATCACGTTTGCGAAAGTCTACGTACTGTTGCACGCCTTCCTTAGTGGTAATTGAAAAGTAGGTTTTGCCTTGCTGGAGATTTGCGTAAATTTCTAAGTAAGCTGCTTTGCCACGTTCGACTGCTGTTGTTTCACTGCGTGTGCGTAGGCTTTTGCGTGCGTATTTGTTTTCTTTCGCAAGCCACATACGAAACTGCCAATACTCCCCACGCTTGTACACACAAGCTTCGTCGAAGATTGGAATTTCGTCGTTTTTGAATTCTTGTTTTTTGAGTACCAAATTCTGCCTACGAGTTACTATGATTTTCAGTAGTCACACGTTTGTGTAACATTCTGTGTAACTGTAAGAGAGATATTCAGTTAAATCAATCGATTATATTTTATGTGAAAGTTTTGTGTAACTAACTAATATAATAAAATCAATAGGTTAGTTGTCATTATCTATTCCCACTCAATAGTTCCAACGATGTAAGTCATTGTCTTTATTGTGGCTTTTTCTGACTTTCTAACAACTTTCTAACATTAGGTTAGGTTCAGCGTAATCTAATGCGTGTTTGTCACTATTAAAAACAACAAAAAACTAGAATGAGTTTAGAAACTTCCTAACCTCATTTCGTCACTTAAACAAACTCATCGTTATCCAATTTGTATAAAATTGGTTTTGTAAGTTCTGAAAGTGAAATAATTGGCTTCTCACTTGCGTCAAAGTTTTCATCTTTAAGATATTTTACGAAGCATTCTTTGAGAGATTTCCACTCTTTATCTATTGCGGCAAACCAAGCAGTATTCCTATTTCTTCCCTTGTTAATTGCCATTTGTCTAAACACACCTTCATAAGATAATCCT